>Ga0233386_1000216_pt1 | contig 17501 bp, 13 predicted proteins | sample ElkDunMinimDraft_17_FD_191544 | JGI IMG/M metagenome (GOLD analysis project Ga0233386, IMG submission 191544) | Fecal eukaryotic communites from dung pellets of Tule Elk in California, USA - Elk Dung G4 | ecosystem: Host-associated > Mammals > Digestive system > Large intestine > Fecal | place...
GGCGTCGGTGGTGGCATCAGCGGCCTCGTCGCCGCCTACCGCTTGCGCGGCGCACTCGGCCCCGATGCCCGAATCGTCGTACTCGAACGGTCCCCGCGACTCGGCGGCAAACTGCACACCGTGGACCTGGCGAACGGGCCCGTCGACGTGGGCGCCGAAGCCTTCATCGCGCGTCGGCCCGAGGTTCCCGCCCTGCTCGACGAACTGGGCCTGAGCGACCAGGTCGTCCATCCGTCGGGCGCGCGGCCACTGCTCTATGCCGGGGGCCGGCTTCGGCCGTTGCCCGCCGGGACGCTCATGGGTATCCCCGCCGACGCCCGTTCCGTCGAAGGACTCGTCGACGACGAGACGCTGCAGCGCATCAGCGACGAACCGGGCGTGCCGCTCAACTGGGATCGGACCGGCGACATGTCGGTTGCCGCGCTCGTCGGCTCGCGTTTCGGCGAGCAGGTCGTCCGCCGCAGTGTCGACCCGCTCCTGGGCGGGGTCTACTCGGGACTGTCCGACACCGCCGGTGTCCGCGCCACCGTCCCGGCGCTCGCCGCGGCACTCGACGCCGGTGCGACGAGCCTGACCGCCGCGGTCGCGGCGGCGCTCCCGGCACCGTCGCACAGCCCCGTCTTCGGCACTCTGCGCGACGGCTACGGGGTGCTGCTCGCAGCGCTCGAGCGTGCGGCAGCGCCCGAGATCCACCTGGAGACCACCGCGGGCGGGCTGCGCCGCAGCAACGGACGATGGTCGCTCGATCCCGTCGGCGAGGTCGACGGAGTTGTGCTGGCGGTACCCGCCACCGAGGTCGCCGCGCTTCTGGCCGAGGCGGTGCCGACGGCCGCGGACCTTGCGGCAGAGATACCCCTCGCGTCGTCGGTCGTCGTCGCTCTCGCTCTCCCCGGCGGTTCGGCGTTGCCGCAGAACTCCGGGATTCTGGTGGCGACCGGAGAAGAACTCGCCGCGAAGGCGTTCACCCTGTCGAGCCGGAAGTGGCCACATCTCGCGCAGCGTGACGTCGCGCTCGCCCGGGCGTCGTTCGGGCGCTACGGCGACGACGCGCTGCTCTCCGCCTCCGACGAGCAACTCGTCACCCTCGCCCGCGCCGACCTCGCCGCCGTGACCGGAGTCGAGGACGAGCCGGTGGCCTCCTACGTGCAGCGCTGGCACGGGGGGCTTCCGCAGTATCGGTCCGGGCACAACGATGTCGTCGGCGCGCTCGACGCCGCAGTCGCGGAAGTCGACGGACTCGAAATCGCCGGCGCGATGCTGCACGGTGTCGGCGTCCCCGCATGCGTCGCGTCGGGAACCACCGCGGCGGCACGACTCGCCGCACGAATGGCAGGATGAACGGTATGGCACGTCTCGATTACGACAAACTCAATTCCACCCTCCGCTACACCATGTGGTCCGTCTTCCAGGTGCAGCCGGGCGTTCTCGACGACGACCGCGCAGCGGCGATCAAGAACGCGAAGGAGTTCTTCGCCCAGTTCGACGACACCGATGTCACGGTCCGCGGCATCTACAACGTCGCCGGCACCCGCGCGGATGCCGACTTCATGATCTGGTCGCACGCCGAGCGGCTCGAAGACCTCCAGAAGCTCTACGCCGATTTCCGGCGCACCACGGACCTGGGCCGGGCCAGCGCGCCGGTGTGGTCGAATGTCGCGCTGCACCGCCCCGCAGAGTTCAACAAGAGCCACGTGCCGGCGTTCATCGCCGGTGAGGAGCCGGGCGCATACGTCTGCGTCTACCCGTTCGTCCGCTCCTACGAGTGGTACCTGCTGCCCGACGCCGAGCGCCGGACCATGCTCGCCGATCACGGCAAGGCAGGACGCGGCTACCCCGACGTCCGCGCGAACACCGTGCCCTCGTTCGCACTCGGCGACTACGAGTGGATCCTCGCCTTCGAGGCACCCGAACTCGACCGGATCGTCGATCTGATGCGCGACCTGCGTGCGACCGAAGCCCGGATGCACGTGCGCGAGGAAACACCCTTCTTCACCGGTCCGCGCGTCGAGGTCGAAGCGCTCATCGAGTCGCTGCCCTGACCGTGACCGGCCCGACCGGCCCGACCGGCCCGATCGGTACGGACGGCTCCGCGCTGCCCGGAGCACGCTTCTCCCAGATGGCGCACTGGGGTATGTACTCCGCGGAGGTGCGTGACGGCGAAGTCGTCGCCGCGCACCCCTACGCGGGGGACGCCGATCCGTCGCCGATCCTGCAGAACATTCCGGGATCGGTGCGGCACCGCTCCCGGATCACGGGTCCCGCGATCCGGCGGGGATGGCTCGAACACGGGCCGGGACCGAGCACCGACCGCGGCAGCGACGAATTCGTCGCCGTCTCCTGGGACGAACTCACCGAGTTGCTCGCCGCGGAACTGACGCGAGTAGCGGAGCGTCACGGCAACCGCGCGATCTTCGGTGGATCGTACGGATGGTCGTCGCCCGGACGTTTCCATCACGCACAGAGCCAGGTGCACCGTTTCCTGAAGATGTTCGGTGGATACACCCGCTCGGTGCACAGCTACTCGCTGGGCGCGACCGGCGTGATCATGCCGCGAGTGGTCGGGGCCCACTGGAAACTGTTCGCGCGTTCCACCAACTGGGACGTCATCGCGCGTGAGACCGACCTGCTCGTGTGCTTCGGTGGTGTGCCGCTCAAGAACACCGGCGTCAACGACGGCGGCACCAGCGACCATCCGACGCGCGGCGCCCTCGACCGGATGCGCGCCCGCGGGGGCCGCATCGTGTCCATCACCCCGCTGCGCGACGACGTCCACGGCGAGCACGAATGGCTGGCCCCCCGCCCGGGCACCGATGTCGCGATCATGCTGGCGCTCGCCTACGTCCTCGCGTCCGAAGGTCTGGCCGATCGCAAGTTCCTGGACCGCTACTGCACCGGATACGACCGGTTCGAGGCGTACCTGCTCGGCCGCACCGACGGTGTTCCCAAGACACCGGAATGGGCTGCGGAACTGTCGGGTCTGCCGGCCTCCACTCTCGTCGATCTCGCTCGCCGGATGGCCTCCGGCCGGACGCTGATCTCGGTGACGTGGTCGCTGCAGCGGGTACGACACGGTGAGCAGGCACCGTGGGCCGGTATCACTCTGGCGGCCATGCTGGGTCAAATCGGTGTTCCCGGTGGGGGATTCGGCCACGGGTACGGATCGATGAACGAACCCGGCCGTGCGCCCGTGCCCTACCCGCTGCCCACCCTGTTCCAGGGCAACAACGACGTCGAGGACTTCATCCCCGTCGCCGCGATCTCCGATCTTCTGCTGCATCCGGGGGAGCAGTTCGACTACGACGGCCGACGGCTGACATTTCCGGATACCCGTCTCGTCTACTGGGCGGGCGGCAATCCGTTCCATCACCATCAGCATCTCGCCCGCCTGCGCCGCGCATTGACGCGGCCGGACACGATCGTCGTCCACGACCCGTACTGGACGCAGATGGCCAAGCACGCGGACATCGTCGTGCCGTCCACCACCGCGCTCGAACGCGACGATCTGTCGTGCACGCGCAACGATCCGCTGCTCGTCGCAATGCAGGCGGCCGCACCCCGTTTCGCCGACGCCCGCGACGACTACGACACCTTCTCCGCCCTCGCGCACCGACTGGGATTCGGGGAGCGGTTCACGGAGGGGCGCACGTCGGCGCAGTGGCTCGAGCACCTGTACGGGCAGTGGCGCGGCTACGTCCTCGCCGACGAGCGCCGGCTCGAGGACCCGCCACCGTTCGCGGAATTCTGGCGTCGCGGCCACGTCCGCATGCGCACCGAGGACGACCTCACGCTGTTCGAGGAGTTCCGGGCCGACCCGGAGCACAATCCGCTCCGCACACCGAGCGGGCGCATCGAGATCTTCTCGGCGGACATCGACGGCTTCGGATACGACGACTGCGCGGGCCACCCGACGTGGTACGAACCGGAGGAGTGGCTCGGCGGTGAGCGGGCACAGACGTTCCCACTGCACTTGATCGCGAACCAGCCCAAGAGCAGATTGCACAGCCAGCTCGACCATGGTGCGACCAGTCAGAAGAGCAAGGTCCACGGCCGCGAACCGATCCGGATCCATCCGCAGGACGCGGCGGAGCGCGGAATCACCCCCGGCGACGTGGTGCGCGTGTACAACGACCGGGGTGCGTGCCTGGCCGGTGCGCTGCTCGACGAAGGACTGCGCCGCGGGGTCGTCCAACTCGCGACGGGAGCGTGGTACGACCCGCTCGACCCTGCCGATCCGGAGTCCATGTGCGTGCACGGCAACCCGAATGTTCTCACTCCCGACACGGGCACGTCGTCGCTGGCGCAGGGATGCACGGGTCAGCACGTGCTCGTCGAGATCGAACGGTTCGAGGGGGAGTTGCCGCCCATCCGCGCGTACGACCCGCCGACGATCAGGCCCCGCCGACCGTGACGTGAGGAAACGCGCGGTCTACAACCCGAGCGATTTCTACAACCCGAGTGATTTCTGCACGTTGTGCAGGGTCGCGGCGGATTCGGCCAGTCCGGCCGCTTCGTCTTCCGAGAGCGGCACCTCCAGAACTCTGTCCGCGCCGCCCGCGTCGACGATGGTCGGCAGCGACAGGCACACGTCGCGCATGCCGTGGATCCCGGTCTGCAACGAGGACACGGGCAGCACGCGCCGCTGGTCGCGCAGCACTGCCTCGACGATCCGGGCCGTCGACAGCCCGATCGCGAGGTTCGTCGCACCCTTGCCCTGGATGATCTCGTAGGCGCTGCGCACCACTTCGTGGAAGATGTCTGCGCGGGTCCGGGCATCGAACACGACGCGATCGTCGACCGTGTACGAGTCGATGGGAATGCCACCGACGGACGCTCCCGACCACAGCGCGAGTTCGGAATCGCCGTGCTCGCCGACGACGAACGCGTGGGTGTTCTCGATCGCCACCCCGGCACGCTCGGCGATGAGATAGCGCAGACGACCCGAGTCGAGAACCGTGCCGGACCCGAAGATCCTGCCGTCGTCGACGCCGGTCACCGCGATGGCCGCTGCCGTGACGATATCGACGGGATTGCTGACGAACAGAATCACCGCGTCGGGAGACTCCGCCAGCAACCGGGGCGTGACCGACTGTGTGATCGCGACGTTGGCCGCTGCGAGATCGAGCCGGGACTGACCGGGCTTCTGTTTCGCGCCCGCGGTCACGACAACGAGGTCGGAATTTGCGGTCACGGAAATATCGTCGCTGCCTTCGATGCGGCAGGCCGGAGTGAACTGGGTGCCGTGATTGAGGTCGAGAACCTCGGCGCGCACCCGAGCCGCGTTGGTGTCGAACAACGCAATCGTGTTCGCGGTGCCGCGGAGCAGGCACGCGTATGCCACCGCCGCTCCGACGCTGCCGACGCCGACGATGGACACCTTCGCTGTGCCGATCCGGGGCCCGCTGCGCGTTGTCGCCATGGTCCGATCATGGCCCCATAGCCACGACGGCGCCACCCGGCGGGCTCGCGTCGCACAGCGGGGCAGTCGGTGAGTCGATAGCCTCGGACCATGAGCGCGCGACCGTTCGATGCTGTTCTGTTCGACTTTTCCGGCACGCTGTTCCGGCTCGAAGAGGACGAGAGCTGGATGGCCGGCATCACCGATGCACGAGGTGGGGCCTTCGACGTGAGCCGGCAGGCCGAACTGATGCGGCGGCTGACCGCTCCTACCGGACAGCCTGTGGAGATGGACGCGGAGGAGCATCACGCCTGGATCAATCGCGACCGTGACCCGCGCCGGCATCGGGAGGCGTATCTGACCGTGCTCTGCAGATCCGGTGTCGAGGACCCGCAGCAGGCTCAGACGCTGTACGGAAAGGTGGTCGATCCGACGAGCTGGACGGTGTACCCGGATACCGTGCCCGTGATCGAAGCACTCGCGGGCGACGGCATCGCGGTGGGGGTCCTGAGCAACATCGCATTCGACATCCGGCCTGCCTTCGCCGCACTCGGCATCGACGACCTGGTCTCCGTGTTCGCGCTGTCCTTCGAGATCGGTGCGGTCAAACCGGAGCCCGAGATCTTCCGTTATGCCGTCGAAGCGCTCGGGGTCGAACCCGAACGCACCCTGATGATCGGCGACAGTGTGGAAGCGGACGGCGCCGCTACAGAGATCGGGTGCGCGTTCCGCCTCGTCGAGCCACTCCCGACGACGGAGCGGCCCGACGGGCTGTGGAGCGCCTTGAAGGACGCGGGGGTTACGTTGTCGGAACCAGGCGCAAGGAAATCGAATTGATGCAGTAGCGCTGGTCGGTGGGGGTCGGGTAGCCCTCGCCCTCGAAGACATGGCCGAGGTGACTGTGGCACGAGGCGCACAGCACTTCCACGCGGCGCATCCCCAGCGAATCGTCGGTCCGCAGGATCACGGCGTCGGAGTCGGCGGGATCGAAGAACGACGGCCAGCCGCAGTGCGACGGGAACTTCTCGCTGCTGCGGAACAGTTCGGCGCCACATGCCCGGCATTCGTAGACACCCTCGGACTCGGTGTCGGTGTATTCACCGGTGAAGGGCCGTTCCGTGCCGGCCTGACGCAGCACCGCATACTCGGCGGGAGTGAGCTTGTCGCGCCACTCGTCCTCGCTCAGCACAACCTTGGGAGCGGGTTCGGATCGGGGAGTGGAAGTCATGTCCCCACGCTAGTCGCGCTCCGAGACCGCCGCCACGACGCACCCCGTCCCGTCCTGCCGTGCCCGGTACGTCTCAGGCCCGTGCGGCGACCTCATCGGTGTCCTCCGCGGCGGGGAGCAGGTGTGACGGCTCGATACCGTCGTCGAGCCGCCCTTCGCGGCGCGCCGCGAGGTAACGGTCGAGGAGCACCGCGAAGATCACGATGATGAGCAGCGACCACCCGAGCGTCGTCTTCATGTACTCCGCCGCGCGGCCCGCCTCCACCCAGCGCCCGGACAACCAGGAGTCGTAGCTCATGAATCCGTACACCGCCAGCCACGCCGGCCAGTTCCGCATCACGGAATTGGGCAGCAGCACGGTCATGAGCAGCGGGAACAGCATCATCGAGTAGTACATCTGGCCGAGCGATCCCAGCAGGAACGACGCACTCAGGAGCACACCGGTGGCGGTGCACACGAAGAAGACCTCGTCGTTGCGGCAGTAGCGGTAGAGCAGCCAGAGCGACACCGCCACGAGCACGGCGAGCACACCGCGCAGGCCCAGGACCAGCCAGCCGGGCAGCCCGTAGTACATCCCGTTGCCGACGATCGCGCTGTTGAAGTAGTCGCGGGACTCGAGCAGGTACGGCACCGTGAGTTCGACGAAATCCCACGCGTCGACCGACAGTGGCCACGCGATGATGTTCAGTGCGATGGGCACCCCGGCGGCGGTGAGGAACACCTTCCACTGGCCGCGTACGAGTGGAAGGAACAGCAGAGGCGCGAGGATCGGTTTGACCGCGAACGTGAGTCCCAGCATCACGCCCGCCCAGAGGTCTCGGCGTTTGAGCAGGAGCACCAGGAACGCGACTTCTCCCAGCAGCACCAGTCCGTTGATGTTGGTGAAGACCAGCGTGTTGGTCACCGTCTCGGACGCGAACGCACCCAGCACGAGGATGGGAGCGATGGGCGAGTCGAGCCGCAAGCCGAACATGCGCAGCAGCAGGTACAGCGCGATCAGGATGGCGACGGCGTTCGCAATGATGAACAGCCACCGGGATCGTTCGGGGTCGATCACGGCGATCGGCGAGATCAGCAGCGTCCCGGACGGGGGATAGAGGTAGTGCGGGTCGACCCATTGGAAGTTCGCGGTATAGACCGGAAGCCGGTTGAGGAACGCGAGCGCCGCGTTGTAGACCGGGGTGAAATCATCGGTCCGGAAACCGTTGACTGCTTTGATCACCACCCGGTGAAGAACGGTCAGGACCGCCAATGGCCACACCACGGCCTTGACCACGTCTGCGGTGGTTCGTGCCGTCCGGGGTTCGAGACTGCTGAGGAACACTACGGCACGGTACCCCGTCCGGGATCGGGACCGCGCACGTCCCCCGGCACGCAGGGGAACGGCGCGTCGCGTCTCACGCCGGGCAGAGACTTCCGTTCGGCGGCAGCTCTCCCGTACTCAGGTACCGCTCGATGCGGCCCTGAATGCACGTCGAATGCAACGAGGCGGAATAACCGGCACCCTGCCAGGACACGGTCGACCATGCGATCGCGCCGGCGGTGAGCGCGCCGGTCACCGATTCGACTCCCACGCTGCCGACAATGGGATCCGCAGCGCCGCCGGTGACGAGTACAGGGGTGTCGAGGGCTGCGGGCAGGGGTGGAGCGGGCAGGGTGGGCCAGGCCGCGCATGCGGTGGTAGCCGCGGCCGTGTCCGCACCGAACAGGGGGTAGAGCGTCGCCCAGTTGCGCTGGAGATCGGCCGCGCGGGTCGGCGTCGGCCATCGCTGGCCGTCGCTGCACCGCGAGACGAACTGGCCGTCGGAGGCGAGAATCTGTTCGGCGGTGCCCACCAGATCGAGCAGTGGCACCACATCGCCGTCCCGCGCGGAAGCCAGCGTGTCGGACAGTTCGCGGATCCGGCTGGGAAGATCTCCGCGCGGTGTGCCGAGATACGCGCTGATCACCGTCAGCAAGGCATTGGAGGACACCGGTGCCAGAGCGCCGCTCGAGGCCTGTGCGTGGAGGTCTTCGAGAGCCTGCCGGGGGTCGTCACCGAGCGAACAGTCGAGCGCTGCGCACTGCCGCGAGAACGCGTCCACCGCGGACTCGGCGCCGCGGGCGCGCGACTCCGCGATCTGTTCTGCGTCGCCCGATGCGGCGACGGGGGAGTCCAGCACGAGCCGTCCCACGGCACCCGGGTAGGCCGCGGCATATGCGAGACCCACCGCCGCGCCGTTTCCGATGCCGAGGAGGCCCACGCGCTCGACGTTCCATGCCTGCCGCAGCCGGTCGATGTCGCCGGCCGCGTGGGACGCGCTGAACATCAACTCCTGGGGCTGAAGATAGTCGGTGCAGGAGATCGTGGCCTGGCGGCCGAGTTCGGCCACTCGCTCCGGCGCGGACCCGCTGCGACCGAACTGTCCCAGATCGGCGAGGGCGCGACGGTCGGCGCCGAACACACAGTCGATGGCCAGCGACATCCCGATGCCACGACGATCCACCGCGACCACCGGACGCGTCGTCAGCACGCCCGAGAGCGGGCCGGTTGCGAGTGCGGCGAGGGCGCGCGTCGACGGCATGTCGCTGCCCGTCGTGAGGACCAGAGGTGCGACATCGTCCGGGGTGTCCGGGAGCTGCGCCCGGAGCACGGCAAGCGGGAAGGTGCCGGGAACAGCACCGGAGGGGTCGATCGGCGTCGGCACTTCGGCGCATTCGAGCGACAGACCTGTCGGCCCCGACGGGAGCGAGTAGGACGCCACGGTGTCGGAAGTGCAGTCGCGCCACGTGAGGTCCGTTTGAGGAACGGGCAGTTCGGGCGCCGCGTCCTCGTCTTCCTGGACGGTCGGTTCGCTGCTATCGACTCCTTCGCGCACCACGGCGACGTCGGGCCGGACCGATGGTCCCGCTCCGCACGCGGCGGCCACTGCGGCCACCGCGATCCATCCCACCGCGAGCACACCGGTTCTGCGCATGGGGACAGCCTGCCAGGTGTCACCGATCGGGGAGTGCACAGGTGTGGACGTGAGCGGCCGTCCCGAGGCCCGGACATGATCCCGGTAAGAGTGAAATCGGCGCCGCCTCGCGGGGCAGTGGATTGTCCTCGCGACTCGTGAACACATGGTGAACGTTCTGTGAAGTAGGTCGCATTCCGCTTGGGCGGTGCTACCCACTCACTCTGCGGCCTTACGCTGGATGAATGCACGAACGCCTCGTCGACCGCAACCCGGTGGTGCCCGCAGATCAGTTGGTGGCCCAGCTGGTGCCGCCCGCGATGTTCGACGAGGTGAGTTTCGCGTCGTACATCCCCGATCCTGCCGAGCCGAGCCAGGCCGCGGCGGTCAAGGCCGCCGAGGAGTTCGTCGGCAAGGTCGAGAAGATCCGGGGCGGCAAGCGCGGCCTGTTCGGCCGTAAGGCCCCGGCCCAGGGGGCGGGGCTGTACCTCGACGGCGGTTTCGGCGTGGGCAAGACCCACCTGCTCGCCTCGATCTTCCACAGCGCACCGTCCCCGAAAGCCTTCGGCACCTTCGTCGAGCTCACCCACGTCGTCGGAGCGCTGGGGTTCAACAAGGCCGTCGAGGAACTGTCGAGTCACAGCGTCCTGTGCATCGACGAGTTCGAACTCGACGATCCGGGCGACACCATGCTCATCTCCCGGCTGCTCACCGAATTGTCGGCACGCGGAGTGTCGATCGTGGCCACGTCGAACACACTGCCGGGCCAGCTCGGCGAGGGTCGCTTCGCGGCCCAGGACTTCCTGCGCGAGATCAAGAAGCTCGCCTCGATCTTCGAGACGATCCGCGTGGACGGACCCGACTATCGCCACCGCGACCTGCCGCCGGCCCCCGATCCCATCGAGTCGGAGGAGCTCATCGAGCGTGCGGACCAGGTCTCCGGCGCGACGCTCGACGACTTCGACGAATTGTGCGATCACCTGAGCACCCTGCACCCGTCCCGGTACGGCAAGCTCGTCGAAGGAGTGCCCGCGGTCTTCATCAACGGGGTGCACCCCGCGCGCGATCAGTCGGTCGCTTTGCGTCTCGTGGTCTTTGCGGATCGCCTCTACGACGCGAGCATTCCGGTGACGGTCGCCGGCGCACGGCTCGACGAGATCTTCACGCCCGAGATGCTGTCGGGCGGGTACCGCAAGAAGTACCTGCGTGCCACGTCGCGTCTGCTCGCCTTGTCCCGTTTCGAGGTTGCCGCCGGCTGACCGGCGGGGCGGTCACAGCACGCGTTGCATGAGGAAATCGTCGTGTGTCTGTGAACCGACAACGAAGGTTCGCGTACCGACGACCTCGAAGCCGTGCTTCTGGTAGAAGCGACGGGCACGCGTGTTCTCCTGGTTCACACCCAGCCACAGCCCGGCACGCCTGCGCTCGGCGGCGCGCTCGACGATCGCGTCCATCAGCGCGGCGGATACTCCGGCGCCGTGATGTCCCGGAAGTACGTACAGCTTGCTGATCTCGATGGCGGGTCGTGCGGTGACCACGTCGGGTACGGCGTACGCGTCCGAGTTCTGACTCGCGGGGTCCACCGAGTTCTGACTCGCGGGGTCCACCGAGTTCTCACTCGCGGGGTCCACCGTGGTCTCACTCGCCGGATCTACGGCCATCAGATAGCCGACGATCTCGTCGTCGACGCAGGCTTTCAGCACGATGCGGCGAGGGTCGGTCAGGTACTCGCTGAAGTTCTCTGCGCTGAGGGTTTCCTCGACGAACGCCGCGATGTCCTCGGACCCGGCCCCTGGAGGGCACGCGAGCGGAAACGTGGTGGCGGCGACTCCGGCGATGGTCTCGGCATCCCAGATGCCTGCCGGACCGACGGAGACGGACTCTTCGAGTGACGACGACGTGGGCATGGATCCAGTGAAGCACCGAGTGGTCGGGGCGGGAAGTTCCGGGCCCGGAAATGGCTGAACCCCAGCCTTGGATGGGGGGTCATGGCTGGGGTCCAATACCATCGGGGGGGATGGCACGTTCCACGCTACCCGAGTGTTTTCGGGGAGTTCCACCTGCTGCGGTCACGTTTCCGTCACATCGTGCACAACTCATTGTTGCGGAACGTTCACAAACCCTTTAAGGTCGGCACCTATGAAGCGCGTACTCGTAGTTCACCGCCGTAGCGGGGTCTGATTCGGACCGACCCCTCGCTGCGGGTCGTTGAGCTATGCGTCGGTCCTTCCTTCTCGCGGAAGACCTCCCGAAATGAACGCCTTCACTTCTTTCATCTCCTCCGATTTCGATGCTGCCTTTGCGCGTCCGTCGGATTCTCGTCGAACCGCTCTGCGTGCCGCACCGGCGTGCGCGCCCGGCAGTGCTACGCCCCTCGATCCTTTCGCTGCGCGGTACGGCCGCCCGCTTCCGCTCCCGCTGCGTGCCGAAGCCGCCGGAATGTCGTGGCCGGAGTTCCTCGCGGTGTACGCCTCCGAGCGCGGTCCCCTTCGATTGGGTGACTGGTCGGCCACCACGTTGCCGGCGGGCCGATCGGCGTTCGAAGCGACGATCGCGGTGGGCGATACGATCCACTCCGCGTCCGCGCTCGCGTGTGGTCCCGTCGCGGGGATGACGGCGATGCTCTACGACCTCGGTTTCGGCATCGAGATCCACTCGTTCCACCGGCACGATCTCGGCGACCTGCACGTGACGTTCCTGCTCTGCGGGTCCGGCGCACGTCGCACGTGGGTGATGGGCATGGGGGAGAGCGGCGTGGAATCGACTCTTCGCGCGATGATCGCCGGAATCAACCGGACCCACACGGCGGCGGCGGGCCGGTAGTCCGCGGGCCCTCGACTCGGGTGCGACGCCGGTCGCGTTCCTGATCGAGGGCCGCGTCCACCGGACGGATACGACGAAGGCCCCCTTCCTGAGGAAGGGGGCCTTCGTCGTTCCTGGTGCGCGATACTGGGATTGAACCAGTGACCTCTTCCGTGTCAGGGAAGCGCTCTCCCGCTGAGCTAATCGCGCGGGATTGTGGGGTCCAGATTTGGAGCGGATGACGGGATTCGAACCCGCGACCCTCACCTTGGCAAGGTGATGCGCTACCAGCTGCGCTACATCCGCATGCACGTTGACTCTACATCGATTCGACCCACGTGCTGGTCGAACCTGGTGCGCGATACTGGGATTGAACCAGTGACCTCTTCCGTGTCAGGGAAGCGCTCTCCCGCTGAGCTAATCGCGCGAGGTGGAGACGGGAATCGAACCCGTGTGCACGGCTTTGCAGGCCGTTGCCTCACCACTCGGCCACTCCACCATTAAAAGGTCGAGTCCAACCTCTCGAGCGGATGACGGGATTCGAACCCGCGACCCTCACCTTGGCAAGGTGATGCGCTACCAGCTGCGCTACATCCGCATTCGCACCGTTCGGCGTTTTGCTCTCCGTGGTGCGGTTCAGAACACTAGCCGACCACCGTCGAAACACACAAATCAGCAGGTCGTGGCGCGAAATGCGGTTCGAGGGGCTGCAGGGTTCCCTGTGGTGTCTGTGCCGGCATGCCGAATCGGTCGTGGTGGTCGACGACCATCGTCCGGGCCGGTTGCGTGGTGGGGTGCAGGCTCTGTGAGGAACCCGGTGGGAAACAGCCGACGGGAGGAGGGGAAGGGAGTGTGGCGGGGCCGTCGCTGCCGGGCCCGCTCCGGCCTGCCGCGATCCGACCCGTACAGGCCTTTCCCCTACACGTCCCCTGCGCGGCATCGCGCGTCCTCTACCGGCAGTGCGGTCCAGGGCCCCGCGAGCCCCTTCGCGTCCATTCACGACATCGGACGCGAAGTCCCTCTTCTTGCAGCGCGGTGTTCGGTCTTTGCAGTGCGGTGTTTGTGCGTGCGGAGTAGCGTCCCGAGTGTGGTCGAACCGCGGTGACCTGCGGATTCGTGTTCGGAGCGAGAGAGTGTTAATGTTCCTTTCCGTTCGAGCCGCAGCGATGCGGCCCGGTCCCGTGGCTCAGTGGAAGAGCGTCCCGTTCACACCGGGAAGGTCGCTGGTTCGATCCCAGCCGGGACCACCCGATGTCGCATGGGCACCCCGTGCCAGCGACGATCCTCATTACTCCTCGCCGCATCCTCATAGGCCGGTATATCCGCGTGCAGGATCTTCTGATTCCCCCTCGCCAGCCGGTGCGGACGAGTTCCTTCGCATCGTCGGCTCGCCAGGTCAGGGCACCGTGATGACCGACTTCCCTCGAATGCTGCTCTTGCCGAGAGACGCGAGGGCTTCGGGCGTCTGGTCGAACGCGAAGGTGGCGCCGACGACGGGGCGGATGGAACCGGCGTCGACGAGATCGGCAATGAGACGCAGTTGCTCCCCGGACGCGTGCATGAACAAGAACTCGTAGGTCACGCCGAGCTTCCTGGCAAGGGAGCGGGTCGTGCGGCTGCGAGCGGCGATGACCAGGCGCACGATGGGGTTCGCGCCGATCTCTTTCGCGAAGGCCGGATCGGGGACTCCGTAGATTCCCACGGCCTTCCCGCCGGGCCTGAGCACCCGGAGGGACTCGAGCAGGTGTTCGCCGCCGAGGGAGTCCAGGACGAAGTCGTACCCGGAGAGCTCTTTGCCGAAGTCCTGGGTGTGGTAGTCGATGACCACGTCCGCACCGAGTTCGCGAACGAAGTCCGCATTCCGACCGGATACCGTGGTCGCCACCTGCGCCCCGAGGTGCTTGGCGAGCTGGATCGCGATACTCCCGACGCCGCCGGCACCGGCGTGGACGAGGACTTTCTGCCCGCCCGTCACTCGTCCCTTCTCCACGAGCGCTTGCCACGCCGTCAATGCCACCAAGGGCAGCGACGCCGCCTCCACGGGACCGATCGATGCGGGAGCGACGGCGAGATCAGCCTGATCGATCGCGATGCGCTCGGCGAACGTGCCGATGCGGTAGTCGCGCGGGCGTGAGTAAACCTTGTCCCCGGCTTCGAACCCCCGCACGTGTGCGCCCACGCTGACCACCGTCCCGGCCACATCGTGGCCGAGCGTGAGCGGGGGCTTGTAGTGCAGGATCGGCTTGAACTCGCCGTCGCGGATCTTGTCGTCCAGCTGGTTCACGCCCGCCGCACTCACGCTGACCAGGACGTCCCGAGTGCCCACGGCGGGTTCGGGGACGTCCGCTTCGTGGAGGGGTTGCTTGTACCTGTCGAATACGAACGCTCGCATGGTCTGTCCTCCTTGCCGGACGCTGCCGGTGTGTGAGTCGTGCAGGACGCCGCGTGCGGGGTCGGTGACGGCAGGGCGCGAACGGGCGCACGCCGGAATCGGGCCTCGCCCTCCCGACACCGTAACCAGGCGACACGGGGGGTTGATGGGTTTCCCGCAGGTCCGGGGAGGACGCGGTGACGCGGCGTTGCAGACGCCGGCGCGCAGGGGGATCGCCCTCAGGGCTGTCTCCCGGGAACAGTGATGAAGGGCACCCACCGGAGGGTGCCCATTTTTCGGTTGTGTCATGTAACAGTTGGGCACTGTGCGACCGATGGTGCTGGAGGGTGCCCGGGTCGGCAGCGTCCCACTTTCGTGGCCATCGGTGTCCGCGCGAGCGATTGATGGCAGGATTGACCTCGTCCCAGGAGGGGGTGCGCCCTAGATGAGTGTTGCGGACAGCGAGTGGCCGGTTGTCGGGGCAACCGGCGCCAGGTTCGGTTCGGCAAGATCCCGGCAGCGCCGAAACAGCGCGGGTGCAGAGCTTGCGCAGCGCGGCCGGCCGTCGGGCGAAGTGGATCAAGGCAGTGTTTCCGGGCAAACCCGGGTGGTGGGCGGTACCCCTGAAAGGCGGGCAGCGATGTCCGGCACCGACAGGGGATCCGAGATCGATGTGGGAAACGAGGACATGGACCAGCCAGAGACGTCGTCGTTCGTGCGGCCGTTCGTGCGAATCGGGGGGCGCACCCGTGCGGAGGTAGAGCTACCGCTCGAAGCACTCGTGTCCGCGGTGCCCTCCGCGCAGGGAATCGAACGGGGATTCGCGCTCGAGGAACACCGGACCGTGCTGGCCCTGTGCGTGCAGCCACGCTCGATCATGGAGGTCGCGGCGCTGGCGGGCATTCCCTTGGGGGTCGCCCGAGTTCTGGTGGGCGATCTCGCCGCCACAGGAGAACTCACGGTGCATCGCACGGTCGATCAGGTGGGCCCGGGTGTCGATCTGCTCGAACGCGTACTCGTCGGCCTGCACGGGATCTGACGTTCGCCGCTCGGGGCGTCCGCGGCCGGTGACGCCCTGTGTTCGTCGGCAGAGTGAATGTCGATAGCATGTAGGGGTTGCCATCGCGCACGTCTACGCGCAGGCGACGCCCTTTTATCAGGCATCGAGCCGAGGAGTTCACCACAGTGACCACGCCCGCATCCGCGAAATCAGCCACGCTCGTCCGGGTGCCGGCTGGAACCAGTGCGGGCGCGGCCGTACGTGAGGCGGGACTGCCGCTCAAAGGACCGGACACGATCGTCGTCGTCCGGGACGCCGACGGTGCGCTACGAGACCTCGCATGGGTGCCGGATCAGGATGTCGAGGTCGAGGCCGTCGGTGCCGACACCGAGGACGGACGCAGCGTCATCCGGCACTCCGCAGCTCACGTGCTCGCACAGGCAGTGCAGCAGGAGTTCCCCGAGGCGAAGCTCGGCATCGGCCCGCCGATCAAGGACGGCTTCTACTACGACTTCAAGGTCGACCGGCCCTTCACGCCCGAAGATCTCGCCAAGCTCGAGAAGCGCATGAAGAAGATCGTCAAGGACGCGCAGCGCTTTTCGCGCCGGGTCGTCGCGGATATCGCCGACGCGCGTGCGGAACTCGCGGACGAGCCGTTCAAGCTCGAGCTCATCGACGACAAGTCCGGTATCGACGATCCCGAGATCATGGAGGTCGGCGGTAACGAGCTGACCATCTACGACAATCTCAACCCGCGTACCGGTGAACTCGTCTGGAAGGACCTCTGCCGCGGTCCGCACCTGCCGACCACCAAATACATTCCGGCATTCAAGCTCACGCGCAGTTCCGCCGCGTACTGGCGCGGTGACCAGGACAACGCCGATCTGCAGCGCATCTACGGCACCGCGTGGGAGTCCACGGAAGCCCTCGACCGCCACCTCGAACTGCTCGCCGAGGCCGAACGGCGCGACCACCGCAAGCTCGGCGCCGAACTCGACCTGTTCTCGTTCCCGGACGAACTCGGCTCGGGTCTGCCCGTGTTCCACCCCAAGGGCGGCATCATCCGGCAGGAGATGGAGAACTACTCCCGCGAGCGGCACGTCGCCGCCGGGTACGACTTCGTCAACACGCCGCACATCACCAAGGGCCATCTCTACGAAATCTCCGGCCACCTCGACTGGTACCGCGACGGCATGTTCCCGGCCATGCACATCGACGAGGAACTCAACGACGACGGCACGGTCCGCAAGCCCGGCCAGGACTACTACCTCAAGCCGATGAACTGCCCGATGCACGACCTGATCTTCCGTTCCCGCGGCCGGTCGTACCGTGAGCTGCCGCTGCGGATGTTCGAGTTCGGCTCCGTGTACCGGTACGAGAAGTCGGGCGTCATCCACGGCCTGACCCGCGTGCGCGGAATGACGCAGGACGACGCGCACATCTTCTGCACGCCCGAGCAGATGCGCGACGAGCTCACCTCGGTGCTGAACTTCATCCTGGAACTGCTCCGGGACTACGGACTCGACGACTACTACCTCGAGTTGTCGACCAAGAACCCGAAGAAGTTCGTCGGCAGCGACGAACTGTGGGAGACCGCCACCGATACGCTGCGCGAGGTCGCCGAGGCCTCGGGTCTGCACCTCGTCCCCGATCCCGGCGGCGCCGCGTTCTACGGCCCGAAGATCTCGGTGCAGGTCACCGATGCGCTCGGTCGCAACTGGCAGATGTCCACCATTCAGCTCGACTTCAACCTGCCGGAGCGGTTCGAG
>Ga0233386_1000217_pt1 | contig 17498 bp, 16 predicted proteins | sample ElkDunMinimDraft_17_FD_191544 | JGI IMG/M metagenome (GOLD analysis project Ga0233386, IMG submission 191544) | Fecal eukaryotic communites from dung pellets of Tule Elk in California, USA - Elk Dung G4 | ecosystem: Host-associated > Mammals > Digestive system > Large intestine > Fecal | place...
TACGTGAACTGGTTCCGTCGCGGCGAAGACGGCCGCTTCCTGTGGCCCGGTTTCGGCGAGAACTCGCGCGTCCTGAAGTGGATCGTGGACCGTATCGAGCACAAGGCCGACGCGCAGTCCACGCCGATCGGCTACGTGCCGACCGCCGCCGACCTGACCCTCGACGGACTCGACGTCGAGACCGCCGATGTCGACGAGGCACTGAAGGTCGACGTCGAAGAGTGGAAGCAGGAACTGCCCCTCATCGAGGAGTGGTTCGAGTTCCTCGGTGAGAAGGTGCCGTCGGGTATCCGTGACGAGTTCGAGGCACTGAAGCAGCGCCTCGGCTGATCGACCGCTTCACCACGACGAATGCCGCTGTCCGAAAGGACAGCGGCATTCGTCGTAGTGCACACGGACCGGAGGGCATCCGGTCCTCGGCCCGTCAGTCGCGCAGACGCTCCATCAGCGCCTGCAGATCGCCTCCGCGGGAGAGTCCCAGCGCCTGGGTCGCGATGTCGCGGGCGCTCTCGCCGAGGACATGGACCGCGTTGAGTTCGAACTTGGTGATCAGTTCGTCCGCGGACAGCGGATTTCCGGGACCGCCCCGGTTGACATCGATGCGGACCTCGTGGACCGCCCCGTCCGTGGTGGTCACGCGGAGGACCGCAGGAAACTGGTAGGGGTAGATCGAGTCGGCCTTCTCGTCGGCCACACACGTGACCTTCGCGGCGAGCGCGAGTCGCTGCTCGTCGGCAGCGGCGGTGTCGGTGAAGTCGGCGTGCCCCACTCCGAGCCCGCTTCCCCCGCACAATGCTGCGGCAACAGTGTACGGCCCGCTGAACGCGGCGTGATACCCCGACTTCGGTCGGGCCTTGTCCTCGGCCGGCTGCGCGATCGTCCTCAGTACCGGAGCGGGAACGCCGAGTTCGATGGCGTCGACCTGTTCCGGGTTGATTCCGCGAGCTCGCAGCTCGAGCGCGGCGTCGATGCCGGCGTGCGTGAAGTGATTGCACGGATAGGGTTTGAAGAAGATGCCCGGCAACTCCCAATGCTCACCGAGTCGATCGGTCACCTTGTCCACGTCGGCGCGTTCACCGCAGAAAGCGTAGAGGAATCCGAAGCGGCCCTCGACGACCGTCGGCGGTCCGGTCAATCCGCCCTGGGCGAGCTCGGCTGCGGTGACGCCCGCGTGCGCGGCCCACCCACAGTGGGCGCGCTTCACGGTCCCGCCCGTCCGATTCGCTTCGAGCAGACCGGATCCCATGCTGGCGGCGATGCCCGCCGCATGACTGATTCCCTCTTCGTCGAGGCCGTAGACCATCGCCGCGGCGACCGCCGCACCGACGGCACCACAGATGGAGGTCGCGTGCTGACCACGTTCGAAGAATTCGGAGTTACCGAGTTCTTCGTCGAACCCGCCCATGCCCAGTCGCACTGCGACCTCGATGCCGACGCCTGCGGCGTCGAGCATGCGGTCGGCCGTGGCGCCCGTGGATTCGGCGACCGCCAGAGCGGCCGGAATCACCGACGCCGACGGATGCAGGACCGACGGGAGGTGCGTGTCGTCGGAATCCATGGAGTGGGCCAGGGTTCCGTTGACGAGTGCGGCCGCGGCGGCGGGAAACTTCCCGCCGGTGCCGATCGCGGTCGCGTGTGCGTTGCCGCCCCAGTTGCGGACCACCGCGGTCACGGCCGCGGCCGGCGTCTGGTGACGCGCCGCGATGCTGTTGCCCAAAAGGTCGAGGACTCGCCGTGCGACGTCGTCGCGGAGCTCGGGGGGTAGGCCTTCCGTCGAGACCCGGTGCGCGAGTGCGGCCAGTTGCTGAACGACGGTGCGCTGCTGGGTGTCCGCGGCCTCGCTCATGCGGTGACCACCGCGACGGGACGGACGGGGGAGCCCGTGCCACCGACGATGCGGAGGGGCGCCATGACGAACGTGAACTCGGTCAGGCCCCGCTCGGAAGCGTCCTCCATGTTCAGGTGCTCGATGATGTGGATCCCGTTCTGCACCAGCAGTACTCGGTGGACCGGCAGTACACTGTGGCCGGACCCGGCCGGAATATGTTCGTATGCCGTTGTGTCGCTTCCGGTTGCGACGATGCCGAACTCGGCGAGCCATTCGGCCGCCTCTACGTTCGGCCCGGGGACACCGTCGGTCTGTCCGAGATAGACGGACTGGTCGCCGAAGTTGCGTGCCCAGCCGCTGCGGACCAGGACGACGTCACCCTTGCGGGGAGTCACTCCTGCGGCATCGGCCGCGCCCCGCAGGTCGTCGGCTGTGATCGCGTAACCGGCGTCGAGGGTGTCGACTCCGTGCAGCTTCGCCACATCGAGCAGAAGTCCGCGCGTCATCATGAACGGAATCTGTTCGGCGCCTTTGTCCTTGAACTTTCCGCCAGCCTGTGCTTCGTAGGCGTCCACGCCTCCGTTGAGCATGCCGCAATCGCTGACGTGGGAGAGCGCGTCGACGTGGGTGCCCACATGGCCTCCCGTGACGATGATTTCGTTTGCGGCACTGCCACCGTCGGGCCGGACCATGTCTCCGTGACGCCGGATGAGCGTCATGCGGAATCCGGGATGGTTGGGAGAGCAGGGCATTCCGGTGAAGTACGGGTGGCCTAGTTCGACGGTCTCTACTCCCGCCGACACGGCGGACAGCAGACGGTCCGTCGCGGTCGATGTCGTCATGGATTGCTCCTGATATGTGGGGATGCTGGAACAGCAGGGGAGGCGTTGTCTTGCAGTCTCGTTACGGATGGACGAGGGAGAGGACCACGCGGGCCTGGTCGACGACCGCTGGGTCGATGAACCGCCCGTTGTCGTCGAGGAGCGCCGCGGACCCCTTCTCGGCTGCGATGCGCGCTGCATCAACGATAGCTCGAGCAGATCGGACCTGTTCGTCCGACGGTGTGAAAACGTCGTTCACGCAGTCGATCTGGTCGGGGTGAATGACGGAGCGCCCGTGGAATCCGAGTTCGCGTCCGCGCACGGAATCCTCGCGGAGTCCGGTGAGATCTCGGACATCGGTGTAGACGCTCTGGATGGGGGAGGGGAGGCCCGCCGCACGGGCGGCCGCGACGATCCACCCACGTGCCCAGTCGAGTCCGGATCGCCCGACCCTCAGATCTGCGGCCAGGTCCGCCTCGCCGAGGCCGATGCCGGCGACGAGCGGGTGGGCACTGGCGAGCTCCGCGGCGGCGAGCAGGCCGCGCGCACTCTCGACGGTCGGTTGCAGTGGCAGGCCGGTGGCGTCGGCGATCGTCCGGATTGTCTCGCAGTCTTCGACTTTCGGAATCCGCAGACCGTCGACGCCCGTTCCGCGCAATGCGGCGAGGTCGTCGTCGTGCCAGGGGGAGGCCGGGGCGTTGACGCGGACCCAGATGCGGGGACGGTCCGGTCTCTCGCAGTGCTCGAGGACGGCTGTGCGCGCACCGGCGCGTGCCAGGGACTTGGCCTCGACCGGAACCGCGTCCTCGAGGTCGATGACGATTGCATCGGCACCGCTTGCCAGGGCCTTGCCGATGCGGTGCTCGTTGTGGCCCGGGACGTACAGCCAGGTTCTAGGGGGAGGGAGCATGGATGTCCTTCGTGGGGAGGTCGGGGAGGCCGCCGCGCCATCCGAGTCCTCGCGAGACGGTCTCGGCACCGGCGACGACCGCTGCGGCGTACGCGCGGTTGGCTTCGTCGGTCATACGGTGGGCGGGACCGCACACGGACAGGGCGCCCACTGCGTAGCCGTCGACGTCGAATACGGGCGCGGCGACGGACGCGGCGCCCTGCTGACGCTCGCCACTCGAGGCACACCATCCGTCTGCGCGGATCTGGTCGAGACGCTCCCGCAGTCGCTGGGGGTCGGTGAGGGTTTCGCCGGTCAGGGCCACCAAATCGGCTGAGAGGGTCGACTCGATCAGTTCGGGGCGCTGGAATGCGAGAATGCAGCGTCCCGAACTGCCTGTGTAGAGCGGAAATCGGCGCCCGACCTCGACCGTCATCTTGATCTCGTTGGGGCTCTCCACCTGCGCGAGGTAGATCCTGAGATCGCCGACGAGCGCGGTGACCGTCGCGGTTTCGCCGGTGGTGCGTTGCAGGTCGGCGAGGACGGGTTGGGCGAGGGCGCGCAGGGACGACGAGCGCAGTGCGCGGGCGCCGAGCGCGACGGCTGCGGGGCCGAGGCGGTATTCGCGATCGGGTCCGGAGGCGACGAGCAGTCCGCGATCGACGAACGTGGTCAGGATGCGGTGCACGACTGCTTTCGACAGTCCGAGACGCCGGGCGATGCCGGATACGCCGAGGCTGTCGGTCTCGTCCGTGAACAGCAGAAGGATGTCGGCTGCACGGGTTGCCGAAGTCGTCGTTCCCTGGGGGGTCGTCATCGATCCCTTCCTCTCGCCGGCATGTCCGCTCCGGGCGCTGTGTGCTCGGAGCACTCATTGCTGAGCGCTGAATGTACCCCACGTTTCTTCCAGCGGAACAGTCGTCGATGTGTGACCGAGCTCACCAATATAGCTTTGAGCTGCGAGGTAACAGGAAGTTTTCATTTCGGTGTTGACCAAAACGAACGATAGTGGGACTGTTTCCCACGTAATCGGCAACAGTCGTTCCGTTCAGCGGTACGACTGTGGAGATGTTGCGGCCCTGCTGGACGTGCATCCCGATACCGGCTGCCGACCCCACCTGCCTGCCCCCTCGGTCTGGAGGAAATCTTGTCTGGAGGACACCGCCCATGAGTCACGAAGGCCCCGATCTCGTCGTTGCCGGTGCCGGTGGCGGTCTGGTGGCTGCCCTGCGTGCCGCGGAACTCGGCCTTCATGTGCTCGTGGTCGAGGCAAGTGAGCACTTCCGCCGCGGGAACAACACGGCGATGTCCACGGCGATGATTCCGGGGGTCGGCTCACGGTGGCAGCGTGAGAAGGGCATCGACGACTCGCCGGAACGGTTCGTCGCCGACGTCCGGGCGAAATCGAAGGGGACTGCGGATCCGGTTCTCGCCGAGGCGCTCGCCGAGGTCAGCGCCCCGCTCGTCGAGTGGATGGCCGATCATCTCGGGATTCCGCTCTCGCTCGTCACCGACTTCCAGTACCCCGGGCACAGTGCACTGCGCTGCCACACCACCGAGGGGCGTCACGGCAGCATCCTGCTCGACCATCTCGTGCGGGCCGTCGATGCCGAACCACGCATCGACGTACTCGTTCCGGCCCGGCTCACCGAGGTTCTGGTGGACGCCGCCGGGGCTGTTCGCGGCGTCGTCATCACGATGCCGGACGGTTCGACAGAAGAAATCAACACTGCCGCAGTACTTCTCGCAACCAACGGTTACGGTGGCGACCCGGAACTCGTTGCGCAGGCGATACCGGAGATCGCCGGTGCGCGTTACCACGGCAGCGAGACATCGAGGGGCGACGCCCTGCGGATCGGTCGAGACCTCGGTGCCGCCACCGCGTTCCTCGACGCCTACCAGGGGCATGCCGCGCTGTCGAAGAAGGCGAACACGCTGGTGGGCTGGGCCACGGTGATGCACGGCGGTGTCATTCTCGATACCGACGGTGTGCGGTTCGGCGACGAAACCAGCGGTTACTCGGAATTCGCGGCGACCCTCGCCGCGCAGCCCGGGGCCGAAGGCTGGATCGTCATCGATCGCACCATCTACGACAAGTGCCTGGCCTTCACCGATTTCGTGCAGACCGTAGAGTCGGGGGCATTCGTGTGGGCGGATACGCCGCGCGAGCTTGCCGACGCGATGCGCCTTCCGGCCGATGCCGTGTCGGCAGAACTGGCGCGTGTCGCCGCGATCGCTCGCGGCGAGCAGAGCGACACTCACGGCCGAACCGTGTTCGCCCGGGTACTCGAGCCACCGTACGCCGCGGTGTGCATCGTCCCGGCCCTGTTCCACACCCAGGGCGGTCTCGTCGTCGACGGATGCGCACGCGTACTTCGTCCCGGTGGCACCGCGATCGACGGGCTGTACGCCTCCGGTGGAGCCGCGCAGGGCATCTCGGGTCACGGCGCAAGCGGCTACCTTGCCGGCAACGGCCTGCTTCCCGCGCTGGGCCTGGCGTATCTCGCCGCCGACACGGTCGCGTCGCGGCAGCCGGCCTGACCCCCTCTCCGACCTTCTCTTCCCGGAACTTCCTGAAAGGACCCCCATGACGAGCATCGACCTGTTGATCAAGAACGCACGTGTCGTGCGCCCCGGATCCGATGCCCCCGAGGACGGTGAACTGCTCGACCTCGCGATCTCCGACGGCAAGTTCGTCCGCATCGAGGAGAACATCCCGGTCGACGGCGCCGCCGAGGTCGTCGATGCCGAAGGAAAGCTCGTGTTTCCCGGTGTGGTCGACGCCCATCAGCACTGGGGAATCTACAATCCCCTGGGTGAGGACGCGGGGGTCGAGTCGCGTGCATGCGCCCAGGGCGGCGTGACCACGTCGCTGTCGTACATGCGCACGGGTCAGTACTACATGAACAAGGGCGGCGCGTACGCGGATGTGTTCCCGGAGGTGCTCGCCGAGACCGAGGGCCGCCCGTACGTCGACTACGCCTACCACCTCGCGCCGATGTCGAAGGCTCAGATCGGTGAGATCCCGTCGCTGATCGAGGATCACGGCGTCACGTCGTTCAAGATCTTCATGTTCTACGGCAGCCACGGCCTGCACGGACGCTCGAGCGATCAGAGCGAATTCCTGATGATCCCGAAGGACGAGCGGTACGACATCGCGCACTTCGAGTTCGTCATGCGCGGCATCCAGGCCGCACGTGAGCAGCTGGGGGAGAAGGCCGACCACATCTCGCTCTCGCTGCACTGCGAGACCGCCGAGATCATGAGCGCCTACACCAAGCTGGTCGAGGAGGAGGGTGCCCTCACCGGACTCGCGGCCTACAGCGCCTCTCGTCCGCCGCACTCGGAGGGCCTCGCCGTCACGATCGCGTCGTTCCTCGCCGACGAGACGCAGCTGCCCAACATCAACCTGCTCCACCTCACCTCGCGCAAGGCGTTGACCGCCGCGATGCGCATGGCGAAGGCATTCCCACACATCAACTTCCGTCGTGAGGTCACGATCGGGCACCTGCTCGCAGACATCGACACGGCCTACGGTCTCGGCGGCAAGGTCAATCCGCCGCTGCGGCCGCGCGACGATGTCGAGGCGCTGTGGGATCACCTCGTGGCGGGCGACATCGACTGGGTCGTCTCCGATCATGCGTGCTGCAAGGACGAGAAGAAGTTCGCCGCGGACAACCGTGACGACATCTTCGCGGCGAAGTCCGGATTCGGCGGCGCGGAGTACCTTCTCCCGGGCCTGCTCACCGAGGGACGCAAGCGCGGCCTGAGCCTGCGCCGGATCGCAGAGCTGACGTCGCTCAACCCGGCCGAGCGGTACGGATTGCCGGGCAAGGGACGGATCGAGGTCGGTTTCGATGCCGACATCGCAGTGGTGGATCCCGACGCGACGTACACCGTGCGTGCCGAAGATTCCGAGTCCGCTCAGGAATACACGCCGTTCGAGGGCTTCGAGCTCGCGGCGAAGGTCACCGACACGTTCGTCCGCGGCAATCGCGTCCTCACCGACGGCGCCGTCACGGGTGAGCCCGTGGGGCGTTACCTGCACCGCCCGTACTGATCCGCCCGGATCGATCGACTTCACCGGGTGTGCGCCACCGATCGTGTGGTGCACACCCGTGCGTCCCCTCTCGAGAAACGAGCAACCGTGAGTACCTCCCACGCATCGGCCGGACCCCTGGAAGGTCTCCGTGTCCTCGATGCAGCGACCATCCTGGCCGGCCCGCTCGTCGCCCAGATCCTCGGCGATTTCGGTGCCGACGTCATCAAGATCGAGCATCCGCACCGCCCCGACGGCATGCGTGGCCACGGCCTCGAGAAGGACGGTCACCCGCTGTGGTGGAAGATGGTAGGCCGCAACAAGAAGACGGCGTCGCTGTACCTCGGTGATCCCGAGGGGGCGGAGCTCTTCCGGAAGCTCGCCTCCACGGCGGACGTGGTGATCGAGAACTTCAGGCCCGGCACGTTCGAAAAATGGGGACTGGGCTACGACGTTCTCTCGAAGGACAATCCCGGTCTGATCATGTTGCGGGTCACCGGGTTCGGCCAGACCGGCCCCTACGCGGACCGCCCTGCGTTCGGTACGCTCGTCGAATCGATGAGCGGGTTCGCGCATCTGACCGGTGAAGCCGATGGGCCTCCGACCCTGCCGGCCTTCGGTCTGGCGGACACGATCGCGGGTATCGCGGGGTCGTCGGCGGTGTCGATGGCGCTGTACCACCGTGAGCGCACGGGCCTCGGCCAGGTGATCGACCTCGATCTGCTCAGCCCGATCATGACCGCGGTCGGGCCGGGACTGATCTACGCCGACCAGTTGGGGATCGACCAGAAGCGGTCGGGGAACCGGTCCAGCAACAATGCACCTCGCAATCTGTATCGCACCGCGGACGATCACTGGCTCGCGATCTCGACCAGTGCCAACTCGATCGCGGAGCGGGTCATGCGCCTGGTCGGGCATCCCGAGGTCATCGACGAACCGTGGTTCGCGACCGGTGGTGAGCGCGCCAAGCACGCCGACCTGCTTGATGCCTATGTCGGTGGCTGGATCGGTGAGCGAACCCGCGACGACGTGATGGCTGCGTTCACCGCTGCCGGTGCGGCCATCGCGCCTGTGTACAAGCCCAGTGACCTGCTCGAGGACCCGCAGGTCGAGGCCATCGGCATGACCGCGACGGTCGAGGACGAGGACCTGGGGCCCATGCGCATGCAGAACGTGCTGTGGCGGATGGGCCGGACCCCGGGTGCCATCCGGCATACCGGACGCGCTCACGGCGCGGACACCGACGAGGTGTTCGCCGAGCTCGGGGTCGATGCCGACACTCTCGGGTCGCTGCGCGGACGAGGGATTCTCTGACCGCGTCGAGCCCGGAAGCACGACGAAATGTTTCGTGTTCATTACACGCTGAAAATAAATTCGAAATATTTCAGGCTGACGAGCAAACCTTGTTGACCTGGGTAAATTCGCCCCTTACTGTTGCGTAGTAACCACATAGTGGTGATCCCATTTCCGTATTGTGATAGGAGTTTCATGGACACCGATCTTCGGCAACGCCGACGCGCGGGTCTGGAGTTCCTCGGAGCCGTCCAGCACTTCGCCGGGAAGACCCTGCAACCTGCGGCCGCAGCGGCGTACGCAGCTGCCGTTCCCGCTCCTCCGGAGGAGCTGGACGAACGTCGCGAATCGGTGACCACCGCTCTGGACGGAAACGCCGCATGGGAGTTCGATCGATTCCTGACCCGGTGGGTCGCGGAAGAGATCTATGTCCGGGCGCTCCCGGCCATCGAAGAGATCCGCCCCGGAGTCGAGAGCTGGCTCGACGTCGAAAACCCCAGCGGGACACTCACCCTTGCCGACGATCTCGTTCCTCCGGCCTACTGGGAGCACGGATTCCATCTCGCGCCGGGCGGATGGGACGGCCACGACCTCATGGGGCCGGCAATCTCCGAACTGGTCTTCGCCTACGTCCTCACCCCCGGCGGGGTCGGCGCGGTACGCACCGGTGAGAATCTCAACGACCAGCGGGCTCAGGTCGCGGCAGAGGCGCCGCGGGGCTCCTATCGCCGGATCGTCGAATTCGGTGCCAGCAGCGGACGATTCACCTTCGCGCTGCGTGCCCGGTTCCCCGACGCCGCGATCACCGCGGTCGAGTTGTCCGAGACTGCCCTCCGTCACGCCTACGCGCTCGCCGCCCGCTCCGATGCGCGCATCGACTGGGTGCAGGCTCCCGCGGAGGACAGCGGGGTGGACTCGGACTCCGCGGACCTCGTGGCCTTCTACACGCTCATGCACGAGGTGCCGGCGGAAGCCAATCGGCGGATCCTCGCCGAGGCCTTCCGCATCCTCGAACCGGGTGGCGACCTGCTGATCAGCGAAATCGCCCCGTACGCCACCCAATCGGCGTTCCGCGCCGTGGTGCTGGACTGGGAGACGGAGAACCGCGGCGAACCCTACTGGCGCGAGGTCATGGACATGGATCTTCCCCACGAACTGGCGGAGGCCGGCTTCGTCGACATTCGGTCGTACGGCGTGGGCGGCGGCGTGTACCCGTGGGTCACGCGCGCAACCAAGCCTGCTCGCTGACCCTTTCGACTCGACCGACCTTCCCGACTCGACCAGGAGACTTCCATGTCCGGTGGAGATGTTCCCGAACGCCCTACCTATCTCGGTTCCGACCGGTTCGACGATCTTGCCCGCATGATCACCGAACTCATGTCCGAACTCTGGATTCTCAAGGACCGCAACATGGTTCTGGAGAAGCTTCTCGATGACGCCGGTGTGGTCACCACCGCGGCGATCGACGAGTACGTTCCCGACCACGACACCTCCGTGGTACTCGCTGCGGAACGTGCGGCATTCACGGCACGCATCCTCGGAGCCGTTCTCCCTCAAGACGAGCGTCTGGCTCGCGAACTCGGCACCGTCGCCGGCTGATCCACCCCTCCTGCCCCACCCCCATCACCCTCGAGGAATCCACATGGCGTCCATGCTTCCTTCCGCGCTGCGCCCGCGTCGCCGGTCCACCACCTTCGCCACGGCCGGTATCGGTTTAGTGCTCTCTGCTGCCCTGCTCGCCGGCTGTGCCCCGGGATCCGACAGCGATTCCGGGAGCGGCACCGCCTCCGACACGATCGTCGTCGGCTCGACGATCTCGATCCGTGCGCTCAACCCGCTCGACATGCAGTACCAGACCGCGCAGTACAACGCATTCGACCCGCTCGTGCGCATCATCGGCGGTGGCGACCCCGAAGCACGACTGGCGACCGAGTGGAAGCAGGTCGACGACCTGACCTGGGAGTTCACCCTCCGCGACGGCGTGACCTTCCACGACGGCTCTGCGCTGACCGTCGACGACGTCGTCTTCTCCTTCAACGAGATCCGCGACAAGTCGTTCGTCACGGCGAGCGTCCTCACGACGATCGACACCGTGGAAGCGGTGGACGAGACCACCGTGCGAATCACGACCACGTCGCCGGATGCGTTGCTGCTCAACAGCGTCTCTCAGGTCTCCATCGTTCCGAAGGCCGTGTACGAGCAGCTCGGCCCCGAAGGCTTCGCCGCGGCGCCGGTCGGTACCGGTCCGTACCGCATCGGAGAGTTCGACATCAACGCAGGCGTCATGTTCCATGCCTTCGAAGGTTTCTGGGGTGAGGCGCCCGAGACCGAGAACATCGACATGCGGTACTTCAGCGACGCCACATCGCTGTCGTCGGCTCTCGAATCCGGCCAGATCGACGTGGCGCATGAATTGGCGGCCACGGCGCTACGGACCTTGGGCACCAATCCTGACTACGAGGTGTCGAGCGCGTTCTCCGGCAACCAGAACATGCTGCAGTTCAAGTCGACCGACGGTCCGTTCGCGGACGAGCGCGTGCGAGAGGCCGCAAACGCGGCGGTCGACGTCGATGCACTCATCGAGGCATTGACCTACGGAGCGGGTCTGCGTGAGGACGGTCAGCTCCCGATCGGGGGCGTCGTCGGACACACTGGGGAGCTCACCCGCCCGGAATTCGACCAGGACAAGGCGCGACGACTGCTGGCCGAAGCCGGCGCCGACGGCGCTGCCATCACCATCTCCGGTCTGAGCCTCTACAAGCCGCTGCTCGAAGCGGTCGGTGCCCAGCTCGCAGCCGTGGGCTTCTCCCCCACGATCGAGACCAGCGAAATCGCGGTCTGGTCACAGCAACTGCGTGAGGGCAGCAACGCCGACATCTTCTACAAGGGCGTCGGATATGTCGGCATGTACGACGCCGACCGTCCCTTCTCCCAGGTGGCACGCGGCACCAACCCGATGGTCGAGGATCCGCAGTGGAATGCGCTCTACGACGCCACCCGCACCGAACTGGATCCCGAGGTACGGGAAGCGAAGATTCTCGACGCGAGCCGGTACCTGCTCGACAGGGACTACGTCCTGTGGACCTACGGGCGTCCGAGCGTGGGCGCGACCACCACATCCGTTTCGGGAGTCGACTTCTCGACCGGCCTGATGCTCCTGTTCGACGACGCGGTCAAGACGAACTGACCCGGTAGGTTCCGACCCTCGATCATGGAAGGCGAGCGCATGACGACAGCTGCTCAGCTCGACACCCGCCCCAAGGGCGAACTCATCGATCAGCGAGGCCGTGCCGAACTCGAGTTCGTCGTCGGCCTGCGACTCGGGATGTCAGGTCTGCGGTCGGGTATACGACGAAGGATCGAGGACAGCGCTGTTCTTCCCGACATCGTCTCCGAGATCGCGGCAGTGAGAAGGGCCGTGGATCCGGTCGCCGAGGCGACCGACGCTTACCGTTTCTTCGCCGCGGCCTTGCGGTGGAGCCGTGAGGTCTCCACCCCACGTGCGATCGCTGCGTTCGAGCGTCGCGCCGATCTCCTTGCGCCGCTTGCCGTCCCCTCGGAGACGGTGATCGAGGGTGGAATCACCGGAAGTGAGCCGCGCTACTGGAACTACGAGTTCCACGCGACGGAAGGTGGCTGGGACGGCCACGAGCACATGGGGTTCATCCACCACGAACTCGTGTATCACTACCTGCTGACCAAAATCTACGGCGGCAACGGTGACATCTTCGCGCAGCGAGCGGCGTTTGCGCTGCGTGCCCCGGCCGAGACTTATCGCAACATTGTCGATCTCGGTTGTGGGACAGGGCAGTACACACTCAAGCTGGCCGAGGCCTACCCCGGTGCAGAGATCACCGCGGTCGATCTGTCTATCAGCGAACTGACCTACGCCGCACGCCGGGCGGAGGACGCGGGAGTGGCCGTCACGTTCCGGCGTGCGCCGGCAGAGAACACCGGATTGCCCGAGGGCAGTGCCGATCTCGTCACGTCCTACATCCTGTTGCACGAGATGCCACCGCACGCAATCGCGGCTGTGTTCGCAGAGGCGTTCCGGCTGCTGCGGCCCGGAGGCCACGTTCACTTCGGTGATGTCGGTGCGTACTCGGGCCGCACTCCGTTCGACGCGTGGAACGACGACTGGGATGCCGAGCACGGCAACGAACCCTGGTGGCGGACGACCGCGATGCTCGATCTCGCACAGATTGCACGGGACGCGGGTTTCGTCGACGTGGATCGCTACGAACTTGCTCCCGGCGGACACCCCATGGGCACGACGGCACGCAAGCCCGAAACAACGACGCCGGAAGCGGGGGAGTCCCGATGACGATCACTACCGGTGAGTACCGGTGGGACGAGGTGGTGTCGGATTCCGGCGCCGACATGGCTCTGTCCCTCCGGGACGTCGAAGTCTTCCTGCCCCGCTCGGGCAACGACCTGCAGATCCTGCACGGCGTCTCGTTCGATGTCCCCGCAGGTTCGGTGGTCGCGCTTGCGGGAGAATCGGGCTCGGGCAAGTCGACGGCCGCGCTGTCCGTCATGCGCCTGCTCCCGTGGGGAACACGCGTGGCAGGGAAGATTCTCGCGGGCGGCCGTGACGTCGCAGCGATGAGCAAGGAGGATCTCCGGACCTTCCGGGCTCGGCAGGCACGCATCATCCTGCAGGATCCGTGGAGCTCGTTGCACCCGATGCACACGATCGGCGGGCAGCTCGTCGAGTCCGCCCGGTCCGCCGACCCGACGCTGTCGAAGACGCAGGCCCGTGAGCTGTCGGTCGAGATGATGCGGCGGGTGGGGCTTCCCGATCCCGAAGCGCGGCTGAAGGCGTACCCGCACGAGATGTCGGGCGGCCAGTTGCAGCGGGTCCTCATCGCCATGGCACTGGTGGCGCGTCCGACCCTGCTTCTGTGCGACGAACCCACGACGGCGCTGGACGTGTCGACCCAGGCACAGATCCTCGAGCTGCTGCTCGAGCTCAACCGCGAGATGGGGTTGACGATCGTCATCGCCACCCACGACCTCGACGTCATCGCCGGCATCGCCGATCGGCTCGTCGTGATGTACGCGGGTCGCGTCGTCGAAGACGGCCCGACCGCCGAAGTCATGGCCGCCCCCAAACACCCGTACACGTGGGCGCTGCTGCAGACCGCTCCCAAACACAACACCGGGCAGCGGATGCGCACGATCGAAGGGCGACCCCCTGCGCTCGACGCACTGCCGGCAGGCTGCGCATTCGCCGAGCGGTGCGCATTCAGCACCGACGTGTGCCTCGACGGCCGGCCCGAGCTCGTCCTCGTGGATCGGTCCACGCACCATCGCACTGCATGTATGCGAGTGCAGGACGAATGGGCCGACACCCACACGTCCGCGCACGGCGACCAAGCCGAGGAGACACCGTGACCGACCCGAACATCGTCCTCGAACTCCGCGACGTCGTCCAGACGTTCCCCGGCGCTCGCGGCAACCCCGTCCACGCGGTGAACGGCGTGTCGCTGACCATCTCCCGCGGCGAAACCGTCGGTCTCGTCGGCGAATCCGGCAGCGGCAAGACGACGGTCGGGCGGACGGCCTTGCGCCTGTACGACCCGACCGCCGGGGAGATCACGTTCGAGGGCCACGACGTCACCCGGATCAAGGGCCGGGCCCTGCGCAACGTCCTGCGCCGCCGCACCGCAATGGTGTTCCAGAACCCGACCACCTCGCTCAACGGCTACATGCGGCTCGGCGACATCCTGCGCGAACCGCTCGACGTACACCGTGTGGGAACCGCGTCCGAACGCAAGGCGAAGGTCGAGCAGATCCTCGACCGGATCGGCCTCGGCGCGGCCTATGCCCAGCGGTACCCACACGAGCTGTCGGGCGGCCAGCGCCAGCGCGTCGGAATCGCGCGAGCGTTGATGCTCGATCCCTCGCTCATCGTCGCCGACGAACCGACCGCGTCGCTGGACGTGTCGGTCCAGGCGCAGATCGTCAATCTGCTCGAGGACATCCAGACCGAGCGGGGACTGTCGTATCTGTTCATCAGCCACGACCTGGCGCTGGTCCGGCGCATCAGCCATCGGATCGCCGTGATGTATCTGGGGCGGATCGTCGAAATCGGTTCCAGCGAAGACATCTTCACGCGACCGCTCCACCCGTACAGCGCCTCGCTCGCCTCGATGGAACTCGAACCCGAGCATCGCATCGTGCCGCGCGGCGAACTTCCGTCTCCGGCGAAACCGCCGTCCGGTTGCGCTTTCCACGGTCGGTGCCCCATCGCGCGTCCGCAGTGCGCCACCGACCGTCCTGCTCTCACGGTGGCTGCGGGTGCAGCATCCGCGGGTGAGCGCGCGGTCGCCTGCCACTTCCCGGGAGAACTGACGCTGGCCGCCTCGACGCACAGGTCGACGTCGGCGCCTGCGCCTCTCCCGCTCGTTCCTGCGGCCACGGCCGCCGTCTAGGAGGTACCCATGCCCGGATTCGCTCTCGATCGCCCCCGTTATCTCGACGGGGACGCAGATATCGAAACGGTCTACCGGATGTTGCTCGAGGTCGCGTCCGAGCTGTGGGTCACGCGCGATCGGCTCACGCTGCTCGAAGCCACCCTCACACGGCGCGGCCTGATGACCGAGGCGGAACTCGAGGAACTGGCATTCGACGACGAGACCGCGGCAACCCTTGCCGCCGACCGCACGAGGTTCGTCGCGCGGCTGGCGGGATGCGTCGACGACGCATCCGCACCGGATGGAAGGTGACCGTGGTGAAGATCCTCCGCTTCCTGATGTGGAAGTTCCTGTTGCTGGTGACCGTGATCGTCGGCGTGACAACGCTGATGTTCGTACTCACCCGATTGTCCGGCGATGCGGCTGCGCTGCTGTCCCCGCCCGAGGCGTCCGACGAGGTCGTCGAAGCCACCCGGGTGCGGTTGGGACTCGATCAGCCCGTGCTGGTGCAGTACTTCGATGCCGTGGTCGGCGCCTTCACCTTAGACTTCGGTTCGTCGTTCGTGACGGGGCAGGCCGCGGGTGCACTCGTGCTCGAGCGGCTGGCACCGAGCCTGTCGATCGTCGTCCCCGGCCTGCTCCTCGCGGCTCTGCTGGCTGCCACGATCGGCACCTACGCGGCGCTACACCAGGCCGATGCGCGTGGCCGTCTGCTCATGGCCGGCGCCTTCGTGCTCGACGGCATTCCGTACTTCCTCGTCGCACTGGTGCTCGTGCTGGTACTCGCGATCAACCTGCGGTGGTTGCCCGCGACGGGTGGCGGGGGGTCTGCGAGCCTTGTCATCCCGATCATCGTGCTCACCATCCAGGGCTTCGCCACCATGTCGCGGCTGACCCGAGGCCAGCTCATCGATGCCCTGTCGCAGGGGCCGGTGACGATGGCCAAGGCGAAGGGGCTTCCCGCCCGGACCGTCCTGTTCAAGCACGCCGTTCCGCTCGCGGTCCCACCGCTGATCGCCTACCTGGGAATCCTCTTCTCGTTCCTCATCGGTTCGCTGCTCATCCTCGAACCGCTCCTCAACTACGCGGGTATCGGCCAGTTGCTCGTGCGCAGCGTCAACCAGCGTGATTTCCCGGCGGTGCAGGCATGCGTGTTCGTCATCGCGGTCCTGATCACCGTGGTCAACATCGTGATGGATGTCCTCGTCCGCGTGCTCGACCCCCGTCTCCGAACGAAGGTGGCCTGATGACTGCCGAGTCCCTACCCCGGGCCGCCGTGCCCGCGGCGCCGAAGACCCCGAAGACACCGGGCCGTATGCGGGAGATCTTCGCCAAGGCATGGAGAAATCCTACGGGGCGAATCGGGTTCGTCCTGCTCGCGGTGCTGGCACTCGCGGCTCTGTTCGCGCCGTTGCTGGCTCCGCACGATCCGACCGTGCAAATCCTTCCGGCTGCCGACACCGCGCCGTTCTGGCTGGGTGGTGACGGCGGATACCTGCTCGGTACCGATTCGCTCGGACGGGACGTGCTCAGTCGCATCCTGTACGGCCTGCGACTGTCGCTCCTGATCGGTATCGTCGCGGCGACGATCAGCGCGGCGCTCGGCCTGTTCCTCGGTATCGTCGCCGGTTGGTACGAGAAGGGGATCGGCAAGGTCCTCATGCGTCTGGCGGATATCCAGTTCGCGGTTCCGTTCGTCGCGGTCGGCATCGCGCTCACCGCGGTGCTCGGTCCGGGTCTGACACCGGTGCTGGTCATCCTGTCGGTGTGGGGCTGGACCACTTATGCGCGGACGATCGCCAATTCGGTCTCCCAGGTCAAACGCCAGGACTTCGTCACGGCGGCACGGACACTGGGTGCGTCGACGCCGCGGATCATGCTGCGGCACATCACGCCGAGCATCCTGGCCCCCGTGGTCGTGCTCTGGTCGACGAGTGCGGGTGTGCTGATCCTGGCCGAGTCGGGTCTGAGTCTTCTCGGCCTGGGCGTGCAGGCCCCGGCGTTCTCGCTCGGCAGCATGCTGGCAGACGGGCAGATCGCTCTCCGTCTGTCGTGGTGGTCGGTACTGTTCCCCGGCGCGGCTCTTCTGCTGATCGTGTTGGCGTTCAACATGATCGGTGATGCACTGCGGGATGCATTCAATCCCAGCTCCGCGCTGGTACCGAAGAATCCCGAGCTGGTCTGAGAGCTCGGGATCTTCGGATCAGCT
>Ga0233386_1000220_pt1 | contig 17431 bp, 14 predicted proteins | sample ElkDunMinimDraft_17_FD_191544 | JGI IMG/M metagenome (GOLD analysis project Ga0233386, IMG submission 191544) | Fecal eukaryotic communites from dung pellets of Tule Elk in California, USA - Elk Dung G4 | ecosystem: Host-associated > Mammals > Digestive system > Large intestine > Fecal | place...
AAATCCGTGGCTTCGGCAGTTTTTCCCTCCATTATCGGGCCCCCCGAGTCGGCCGAAACCCCAAAACCGGCCAGTCCGTCCCGCTGGATGGCAAGTTCGTTCCCCATTTCAAGCCGGGGAAGGAGCTGAGGGATCGGGTGAATGATGAGGAGTAGCCGTCTCCCGCGGTTCGGGATTAGGCTTTTAGAAGCCAAAATGCACTTAAACATGTAGAATCGCGCCGCCGTCCGAGTGAGCGTAATCATTAAGGGGTATAGCCCTGCTGCTCATCCCTCCCCCCTTGACGCAGCATTTTGGGTCCGCTAAGCCCCGGGATTGTTTTCCAGCTTGTTAATTGCGCTCAAGTGGCCTTGTAAAGGCCTGGACATGTTGGGTTATACGAGACGTAGTTTAAAATCGCATATGGAGTATGGATATTGATCGCTCAACAAAAAAAAGCTAGCGTTGCAAAATTTAAAAGCAAGCAAGCTCTAATCGGTATCGTCGGTCTTGGCTACGTGGGGCTACCCCTGATGCTGAGATACAACGCAGTTGGCTACCGAGTGCTGGGTATCGATATCGATGCAGATAAAGTCTCCAAACTCAACGCTGGACAAAGCTATATCGAGCACATTTCCTCCGAAAAGATTGCCGCTGCCCGTGAAGGTGGCTTTGAGGCGACTACAGATTTTCGGAGTGTAAGTGATTGCGACGCGCTTATTCTCTGTGTGCCTACGCCTCTGAACAAGTATCGCGAGCCGGACATGAGCTTCGTGATCAATACGACCGATGCGATCAAGTCTTATCTTCGCGCTGGCCAGGTGATATCGCTGGAAAGCACAACTTATCCTGGTACGACCGAAGAGGAGCTTCTGCCTAGGGTGGAAGAAAGCGGCCTTGTGGTGGGGGAGGATATCTTTCTAGTCTATTCGCCAGAGCGTGAAGATCCCGGTAACCAGAACTTTGAAACCCGTACTATTCCCAAGGTGGTCGGTGGTCACACGCAAGGCTGCCTTGAGGTAGGCATTGCGCTCTACGAGCAGGCGATCGACGAGGTAGTGCCGGTCAGTTCGACTAAGGTGGCGGAGATGACCAAGTTGCTGGAAAACATCCACCGCGCAGTCAACATCGGCCTGGTCAATGAAATGAAAGTTGTCGCGGACCGCATGGGGATCGATATCTTCGAAGTGGTCGATGCCGCAGCCACCAAGCCGTTCGGTTTTACCGCCTACTACCCTGGCCCAGGCCTCGGTGGGCACTGCATTCCGATCGATCCTTTTTATCTAACCTGGAAGGCCCGCGAATACGGCCTGCATACGCGCTTTATTGAGCTGTCCGGGGAGGTCAACAAGGCCATGCCAAAGTATGTGCTAGGCAAGCTGTTGGAGGGTCTTAACGAGCGAGGCAAGGCACTGAAAGGTAGTCGCATACTGGTGTTGGGTATCGCCTACAAGAAAAACGTCGATGACATGCGTGAATCTCCTTCAGTCGAAATCATGGAGTTGATCGCCGCTAAGGGCGGCATCGTCGCCTATAGCGATCCTCATGTTCCGGAATTCCCGAAGATGCGTGAGCATCATTTTGACCTGAGCAGCGAAGCGCTGACCGCTGAAAATCTTGCCAGCTTCGATGCGGTGGTACTGGCTACGGATCATGATGGCTTCGATTACGAGCTTATTGAGCAGCATGCACAGCTGGTCATCGACAGCCGTGGCAAGTATCGCGTGCCGGCTCCGCACATCATCAAGGCCTAACTTTTTTATACTGCAGCGTTCGATCAGTAAGGCTCATATCGCTTTGCTGGAGAGCGGTGTCAAGGATGTCCATGAAAAACTTCGCCCTTATTGGTGCTGCTGGCTACATAGCTCCACGCCACATGCGCGCCATCAAGGACACCGGCAACGTGCTGGTTTCCGCTTATGACATCAACGATTCCGTTGGAATCATCGACAGCATTTCGCCGCAGAGCGAATTCTTCACCGAATTCGAGCGTTTCCAGGAGCACGCCTGGCGGTTAAACCGTGACCCGGCGACTGCGCTCGATTATGTGTCCGTCTGCTCGCCGAACTACTTGCACCATGCGCATATCGTCGCCGGCCTGCGCCTAGGCTGCGATGTGATTTGCGAAAAGCCATTGGTGCCAACACCGGACAACCTTGATGAATTGGCGTTGGTCGAGCGGGAAACCGGAAAGCGTCTTTACAACATTCTGCAGTTGCGTCACCACCAAGCCATCTTGGGCCTAAGGAATAAGGTGGCCAGCGAAAACGCCGAGCACAAGTACGACGTAGAGCTGACCTACATTACTTCTCGCGGCAAATGGTACATGGAGAGCTGGAAGGGTGACCCGCGCAAGTCATTCGGTGTGGCCACCAATATCGGCGTGCACTTTTACGACATGCTGCATTTCATCTTCGGCACGCTGCAGCGCAACGTCGTGCACTTCGCTTCCGAGCACAAGGCGGCCGGTTATCTCGAGTACGAAAAGGCGCGTGTACGGTGGTTTTTGTCGATCGACGCGAATGATCTTCCCGAAACAGTGAAGGGCAAGAAGCCTACCTATCGCTCCATCACCGTCAATGGCGAAGAGATGGAGTTCTCGGAAGGCTTCACGGACCTGCATACCATTAGCTATGAGGAAATCCTGGCGGGCCGTGGCTACGGCATCGAAGATGCCCGCCACTGCGTGGAAACGGTCAATACCATCCGCTCCGCTTCCAGCGTTAGCCCACAAAACGATGAAGGCCACCCCTTCCTCAACCGTCTGCGCTGACACGCGAATGTAGGAGCCAGCCTGCTGGCGATAACGCTTAACGGCACAGGAAACGCCCATGACTCATTACCAGCACCCCAGCGCCATCGTCGATGACGGTGCCCAGATAGGCGAAGGTTCGCGCGTCTGGCATTTTGTGCATGTCTGCGCTGGCGCGCGCATCGGCAAGGGAGTTTCCCTTGGCCAAAACGTATTCGTCGGCAACAAGGTTGCCATCGGAGACAACTGCAAGGTGCAGAACAATGTCTCCGTCTATGATGGCGTCACCCTTGAAGAGGGCGTGTTCTGTGGGCCGAGCATGGTTTTTACCAATGTCTACAACCCGCGCTCGCTGATCGAACGCAAGGATCAGTACCGCGACACGCTGGTGAAAAAGGGCGCCAGCCTGGGTGCCAACTGCACCATCGTATGCGGCGTGACCATCGGCGAGTTCGCTTTCGTCGGGGCTGGCGCCGTGATCAACAAGGATGTGCCAGCCTACGCACTGATGGTCGGCGTGCCGGCGCGGCAGATCGGCTGGATGAGCGAGTTCGGCGAGCAACTGGAGTTGCCGCTGGAAGGCGAAGGCCGTACACCCTGCATCCATACAGGTGCGACCTATGTGCTCAGTGGCAGGGTAGTACGTAAGGAGGCCCAGGCTTGATCGAATTCATCGACCTCAAGGCGCAACAGGCGCTGATTAGGGAAAAAGTCGACGCCGGTATCCATCGCGTATTGGAGCACGGCCAGTACATCCTCGGCCCGGAAGTCGCCGAACTGGAAGAGAAACTCGCGGCCTTTGTCGGTGCCAGGTATTGCATTAGCGTCGCCAACGGCACCGACGCCCTGCAGATCGCCCAGATGGCCCTGGGCATCGGCCCAGGCGATGAAGTGATCACCCCCGGTTTTACCTATATCGCCACCGCCGAGACCGTTGCGCTACTGGGTGCCAAACCGGTGTATGTGGATGTGGACCCGCGCACCTACAACCTCGATCCGACCAAGCTCGAAGCCTCCATTACTCCGCGCACCAAGGCAATCATCCCGGTGTCGCTCTATGGTCAGTGCGCGGATTTCGACGCGATCAATGCGATTGCGGCAAAGCATGGCATCCCGGTCATTGAGGATGCTGCGCAAAGCTTCGGCGCGACCTATAAGGGCAAGCGCTCCTGCAATCTGAGCACCGTCGCCTGCACCAGCTTCTTTCCCAGCAAACCGCTGGGTTGCTACGGCGATGGCGGGGCGATATTCACCAATGACGATGAACTAGCCAAGGTATTGCGGCAGATCGCCCGTCACGGGCAAGACCGCCGCTACCATCATGTTCGCGTGGGCGTGAACAGCCGGCTCGATACCCTGCAGGCCGCCATCCTGCTACCCAAGCTGGAAATCTTCCCGTGCGAACTGCAGCAGCGCGAGCAGGTTGCCCAGGGCTACGCTCGCTTGCTTGGGCAAGCTGGCGTCGCCGCACCCTTCGTCGAGGCATACAACAGCAACGCTTGGGCCCAGTACACCGTGCAGGTCGCCGACCGCGACCAGGTGCAGGAAAGGCTCAAGGCCGCAGGCATCCCCACTGCCGTGCATTACCCCATCCCACTCAACCGCCAGCCGGCGGTGAAGGATGAGGCTGTCGTGCTGCCGGTTGGCGATGCGATTGCCGAGCGGGTAATGAGTTTGCCGATGCATCCGTATCTGGACGAAGCAGCGCAGCGTTCCATCGTTCAATCCCTTCGGGAGAGCCTGGACGCATGACTTGCAGGAAAATCGTCACCATCGTCGGCGCGCGCCCGCAATTCATCAAGGCCGCGGCCGTCTCCCGGGAAATCCTCAGGCATCCGGGGATGATCGGAGAGGTGATGGTCCACACCGGCCAGCACTACGATCCGAACATGTCACAGGTGTTCTTCGACGAACTGGAGATCCCCGCTCCCAGCTACAACCTGGAAGTATCGGGTGGCAGCCACGGCGCCATGACGGGTCGTATGCTCGAAGGCATCGAGCAGATCCTGCTGGAAGAAAAGCCGGATTGGGTGCTGATCTACGGTGATACCAATTCAACCTTGGCTGGAGCCCTGGCAGCTTCCAAACTGCACATCCCGGTCGCCCACGTCGAGGCGGGGCTACGCTCGTTCAATATGCGCATGCCGGAGGAGATCAACCGAATTCTTTCCGACCGGGTATCCACGCTGCTGCTCTGTCCGACCGAGTTGGCTGTTGAGAACCTTGCGCGTGAAGGGGTCACGCAGGGCGTTCACAACGTCGGTGATGTCATGTACGACGTCGCCCTGTACTACCGCGAGCGCGCGCGCGCCACCAGCCAGATACTCGACCGGCTCGGCTTGCAGGAGAAGGGCTTTGCTCTGGCGACCTGCCACCGCGCGGAAAACACTGACGATCCCGTGCGCTTGACGGGTATCGTCAGCGCCCTGGCGCAGATCGCTGAAGACCTGCCTGTAGTGCTGCCATTGCATCCTAGGACCCGCAAGCTCATGCAGCAGTTCGGGCTGGAGGGTGAGCTGTCCGCCCTGACAGTGGTCGAGCCACTGGCGTTCCTTGACATGGTTACGCTCGAGCAGGCGGCCAAGATCATCCTGACCGACTCCGGCGGCGTACAGAAGGAGGCCTTCTTTTATCAGGTCCCCTGTATCACCATGCGTGATGAGACCGAGTGGATCGAAACGCTGGCGTCCGGGCGCAACCAGCTGGTGGGCGCGGATTCCCAGCGCATTCTGAGTGCGTATCAGCAGGGGCCGCAGTTTGCGCCAGAGGCCGGATTCGCGCCCTATGGCGATGGCTTTGCCAGCAAGAAGATTATTGAAAACTTGATGCTGCCGGTCTGAGCCCACGCTATTGGGCACGCCCGATAGCCATTCAACCAGCCACAGCGACTTCCCAGATTCAGCATAGCGATTGGAGTTCCAACGAATGATCACAGGCAAGAAAATCTTCATCACCGGCGGTGCAGGCTTCATCGCCAGCATGCTTATTTCTCGCCTGGCTGATCAGAACGAGATCGTGGTGTATGACAACTACACCCGCAACACCCTGAAGGATACCCCCTACGCGAACCACCCGAATGTTCGCCAGGTAAGAGGCGACGTGCTCGACTACCCGGCGCTCAAGGAAGCCATGACCGGCGCGCAGCTGGTTGTCCACGCGGCGGCGATTGCCGGCATCGAATCGACGGTGCGTAATCCTGTCACCACCATGCGGGTCAACATGATCGGTGCTGCCAACGCCATGGAAGCTGCCCAGGAGCTGGGCGGTGTAGAGCGATTCGTCGACTTTTCGACCTCGGAAGTATTCGGCTCCCATGCGTTCAAGGTGGACGAAGGCCAGCAAACCGTCACCGGTGCGGTAGGTGAAGCGCGGTGGACCTATGCGGTCAGCAAGCTGGCTGGCGAGCATCTGGCTCATGCCTACTACAAGCAATATGACTTGCCGACGGTCACCGTACGGCCATTCAACGTCTATGGTCCCGGCCAAACCGGCGAAGGCGCGCTGTCCATCTTCGTGCGCAAGGCGCTGAAGAACGAAGACATCCTGATCTTCGGTGATGGCAGCCAGATTCGTGCGTGGTGCTATGTGGACGACATGGTCGAGGGCGTGCTCTGTGCCCTGGAACATCCGAACGCGATCGGCGAGTCCTTCAATATCGGCAACTCGCGTGCGGTGACCACCGTCTATGGCCTGGCCCAGGCGGTCTGCCGCATCGTCGGCAGCTCCTCGAAGATCCTCTTCCGTGACGCGCTGTCCGCCGACATCGAGCTGCGTATCCCCCAGGTTGGCAAAGCCCGCGACCTGATTGGCTTCGAGGCCAAGGTGGATCTTGATGAAGGTCTGATGCGTACCGCCGCCTGGATCTCCGAGAACGAAGCGTCCCTGCCGCAACTTTCGAATCTGTTTAAGAGCTGACCATGCTTAAGTTATCCCAGCCCAGTATCAGTGAAGCGGCCATCGCGGCGGTTGGCGATGTGCTCCGGTCCGGCCAACTGGTGCATGGTCCCGAGTGCGAAGCCTTCGAGCGCGAGCTGGCTACCTACTTGGGCTGCCGCGAGGTGATCCTGGTGTCTTCCGGCACCGCGGCGCTGCACGTGGCCCTGTTGGCGCTGGATATTGGTCCTGGGGATGCCGTGGTGGTCCCGGACTTCACCTTTCCGGCTACCGCTAACGTGGTGGCGATGACCGGAGCCAAGCCGGTCATCGTTGACGTGATGCCAGGCACCTATGCCCTGAATGCTGCCCAGCTCGAAGAGCTGGTGCGCAATTGGAAGGGGCCGGAGCGCTTGCGTGCCGTGATGCCGGTGCATGAGTTCGGCTGTATGGCCGACATGCCGGAAATCAACCGGATCGCCCGCGAACACGGCCTAGCCGTGGTCGAGGATGCCGCCTGTGCGTTGGGCGCCAGCCTGGCGGATCGCAAGGCTGGCACCTGGGGAGATGCCGGTTGCTTCTCGTTCCATCCCCGCAAGACGCTGACCACTGGCGAGGGTGGCGCTATTTCCACCGACAATGCCGAGTTGGCCGCACGTATGCGCAGGCTGAGAAACCATGGCATGGAGCGCACCGAAGAAGGCATGCGCTTCTTCGAACCGGCTACCAACTATCGTCTGACCAACTTCCAGGCCGCGCTTGGACGGGCCCAATTGCCGATGCTGGATAGCTGGATTGGACAGCGTGAGCTTTTAGTTGCGGCTTATGCGCGTTTGCTAGCACCGCTTCATGACGAAGGGTTGCTTACGCTGCCTGATCTGGTGCCTGGTCATAGTTGGCAGACATTTATGGTCGTTCTGGCTGATTCGTATGATCGAAATGAGGTGATAGCCAAGCTCCGTGAGCAAAGTATCGAAACCAATCTCGGTGCTCAGAGCCTTTCGGGGGTTGGAATATATGGGGAGCCAGTCTCTTATTCCGGCCAAGGAAAGGTTCTTTATTCTCAAGGTTTGGCATTGCCTTTGTTCGAACGCATGACCATTTCTGACGTTGAATACGTCGCGGCAAAAATAGTGGCCGTTCTGCGAGGCTAGTTCATGTTGGATTTCTTCAAAGAGCTCAAGAGCTTCTGGTTATCCCGGCGGCGAGAGATCAACGAGAAATACGCGCGTACGCTGCCTTTTGGCGATTACGTCGTTGATCGATGGGAAAAAGCTCAGGAGTTGGGATTCGGCAAGGGGACGTCCATATACGACAGCAGTTTGGTTTTAGGTGATGTCCGTGTAGGGGAAAACACCTGGATCGGACCGTTCACCATTCTGGACGGGTCTGGCGGGGGCTTGCAGATAGGTTCCAACTGTTCCATTTCTGCCGGGGTCCAGATATACACGCATGATACTGTAGAGCGTTCGTTGAGCGGAGGAATTCACCCTATCGTCACTGCTCCCACTTCGATTGGTTCGAATTGCTATATCGGGCCGAATGTGGTGATTGTCAAGGGTGTGACTATCGGTGATGGGGTTGTTGTTGGCGCAAATAGTTTGGTTCTCAAAGATATTCCGGCAGGTTGCAAGGCCTATGGGACTCCCTGTGCCATAGTTTCTTCTGAGGTTTAAGGGATGTTTCGGTATGGCTGATGGCGGTTGCGAGCGCTCCTGTGCTGTATTTCTTACAGCGAAGGCATATAAAAATAACCCAATGCTTAAGATGTACGGTGCGGCTCTAAGCGACAGCCATGAGAACATTTTTTCGTGCATTGATCAGGCCGATCAAGTCGCTCCGGGTTGTCGTTTTATTTCATCGCCTCGCTTTCTCTGGGGCTATTTTCTTTATGTCTTGGCGAAAATCCCGTTCGAAGCGAAGCAGCAGAGCGTCCATAGAAAACGCGGGGCTAAACTCTTTGCTTGGCTGCTTTCACCCGTATTTTTCTTCGATTACATAATTGCAAATTTGCGTCAATTGTATATTGCGCATGTTTGTATGCGTAATCAGAAGGTGGATTTTGTTGTCGCGGTGGATGGGGATTTTTTGTTCGCTGCTTTTATGCTTGCCAAATGGAAACGTGCCCGATTTTTCTACTCGGTGTACGAAGTCTGGCCCGATCAGATAGCACCCTCTGGAGTGTGGGAGCTCTCCGCGAAATATGCCAGAACTTGTATTGAGGCCTTTTTTTGTCGAAGAGTGTTTGGCGTTATTACTGTAACTCGAGCCTGGAGTAAGCTTGTACGTAGGCGATATTCATTGTCGCAATCAAAATTTATTGAAGTTCCGGTTTGCCCGAAGTCTGTCTCGTTGCTAGATGAGGCGGTCCATGAACCCGTTCGGTTTCACTATCATGGTGCTTTTTTTCTGTCACGAGGGCTGGATGAGCTGCTGCGTGCTTTTAAAGGGGTGCAAGGGGCTCATTTATACCTGCGTGGATTTGGTCCGGATGAACAGAAACTCAAAGAGCTCGTGGTTGAGTTAAAGCTCGATGGCCAAGTCTTCTTTTTGCCACCTGTAGATGTTGATCAGTTGGTTGTTCAGGGACGAGAGTACGACGTTGGTATAATTATAGCGAAGCCAGATACAGCGAACGGTCGAATGTGCACGGGATTTAAATGTTTTGAGTATTTGAACTCCGGTTTGGCATTGCTCGCGCCCTCATCCTTGCCGTTACGGGCATTTATTAAAGGTAACGGCTGTGGCTTAAATTATGGATGGCCAGATGAGTTGGTATTTCGCGAAAAAATTCAGCACATCATTGCGCACAGGTCGGAGTTGCTTATCTTGAAGCGCGCGGCCCGTAACGCATCGGCCCAATTCAATGCCGGGATTCAGGTTGTATCTTTGCGCGCCGCTTTGATAGGTGCGATCAATGGTTAAGGCATATAGAGATATGGCTCTATATGCTTCGGCGGAGCTGTTGTTTAAGGCGACGCCTGTTGTAATTGTTCCTTTTCTGCTTCGGGCAATATCACCCTCTGAGTTTGGGATGATAGAGCTGTTTCTGACAGTGTTCTCTGGCTTTTTAGGAATGTTGGGGTTGGGAGCGGGTAGTGCGATACATCGTTATTACTATGACGAGGGCTACGTTGAATGCGATCGGCAATCGATCGTTGTTTCTAGTTTGTTTTGTGTCTTAATCTCTTCTTTTTTATTGTCTATCATTTTTTTTTTAGTATTTGATGGTTTTGTAGCTTACCTAGGCGTGGCGGTAGATCGAGAAATGAAGCTGTGCTTGTACGCATATGCTCTATTTTCTTTGTATTCTCAAGTTCTTTTGGATCTGATAAGGGTGGGGCGGCGAGTGGCCAGCTATCTGCTGGCTGCTGGGGTGAGTAAGATTCTTGGGCCGATACTCGCTCTCTTGTTTGTAGTTTATTTTTCAGCAGGCCCATCTGGCTATTTTCTGGCACTGGCATTGGCTGCGGCCGCGGGCTTTTTTGCAGCTTTTTATTTTGCTTTTCCGTTGTTAAGCGGCGGTGTGGCGCGGCGCAAGAATATATTGCTCGTTCTGGCGTATGGTTGGCCCTTTGCTATGATGGCGCCCTTGCAGTGGGCGATATCAGGATTTGACCGCTTTTTCTTAGCCAAGGAAGCAGGCCTTGAAGTTATGGGCGGCTATGCATTGGCGGCCAAGTTTTCATTTGTGGGTGTGGCTTTGTTTTCGGCATTTTTGGCGGCGTGGGGCCCGGCCGCATTTCGGTACAGAAATAGTGGCGAAGCTGTTTTTCGAGTGGTGCATGAACTCGTATATGCATGTTTGACATTTGTTTTCTTTGTGGGGCTGGCATCGGTTGCCGTTTTGGGGCGTTGGTTTTTTGATGTCTTGTTTCCCGCAGACTACTCCGGCTCTGTCGTATACCTCGTGCTGTTGGTGTATGGGGCTGTCGTGCCGCTGATTTCGGCCTCGCTTTATGCTTATATTTCCATCTCCGGTCGCACCTATGTTTTTTTGATCATAACTCTGATTGGCGGTGTTGGTTCGTTGGTTTTGAATTATATCTTGATTGATTTGTACGGGGGGGTAGGCGCGGCGGCAGTTGTGGCGTTGGTGGGTGGGTTGTTGTTTTATTTGAATCTTTTTTTCTGCTTTAAATCCGGTGCACCGATGCCTCCGTTCTATTTTTCTTCACTCAAGATTTTATGCCTTTTTATGATTTTTGTTTCTGTATTGCTTGGCGGTATTTTTGAATACCTATTATTGGCTTTTTGTGCCGTCGGGGGCGTTTTGGCTTTCCGCCGGGTATATCATCTGGCCTCTAATAACAAACAGATGTTAAGTTCCATCGGCTAAGAGAAATCTGTATGTGTGGTATAGCGGGCGGATGGTGGAAAGAGGCCGGGCAGTTGGATGTGCGCCTGGCCGGGGCGCTTGAGAAAATCCGCTACCGTGGGCCCGACGATAGGGGCTATGAGCTCTATCCGATGGGCGATTCGGTGGTCGCCCTGGGACATACTCGTCTATCGATCCTTGACCTGTCTTCGGCCGGGCACCAGCCGATGCTGTCGGCTGACAAGCGTTTCTCCATCGTCTTCAATGGCGAGATCTACAACTACCGGGAACTGCGTACAGAGCTGCAGGGCTTTGGCCATTGCTTCGTTTCCGATTCGGATACCGAAGTGCTGCTGGCTGCCTGGACCCAGTGGGGGCAAGCTAGCCTGGTGCGGCTTCTCGGCATGTTCGCTTTTGTCGTGCTGGATCGGCAGGCAGGCACCCTGACCTGCGTGCGCGACGCCTTTGGCATAAAACCTTTCTTCTACTCAGCTCAGGGGGGCGAGTTTCACTTCGCCTCGGAGATGCCGGCGCTCAAGGAATTGCTGCCGGGCAAGCCGACCTTGGACTGGCAGCGTGCCTACGATTACCTCGTACACGGGGACTACGACAGTGGGACCGGCACCTTCTTCGAAGGCATCCGTCATCTGCTGCCCGGCCACCTCTTCATCGTCGATTTGAAGGGGGAGCGGGTTGCCGAGCCCGAACGCTGGTGGACACCGCGCATTGTCGAGCGCATCGATCTGTCGTTCGCCAGCGCGACCGAGCTGGTCCGCGAGCAGTTTCTGCAGAACATCCGCCTGCACCTGCGCAGCGATGTCGCCCTGGGCGCGGCGTTGTCAGGCGGCATCGATTCGTCGGCGGTGGTCTGCGCGATGCGTCACGTCGAGCCGGACCTGCCGATCCACACCTTCAGTTACATCGCTGCAGGCAGCGAGTTGAGTGAAGAGATCTGGGTGGATCGCATCAACGGGCATGTCGGCGCGGTCCCCCACAAGATTTCCGTCGGCTCCGATGAGCTGGTGCGCGACCTAGATTCAATGATCCTGGCCCAAGGCGAGCCGTTTGGCAGCACCAGTATTTATGCACAGTACCGTGTGTTCCAGCTGGCGCGCGAGTCGGGGGTTACCGTCACCCTCGACGGGCAGGGCGCGGATGAAATGCTGGCCGGCTACAACGGTTATCCGGGGCAGCGGTTGCGCAGCCTGATCGAAAAGGGGCGGCTCGCCGAGGCGCTGAGCTTCCTTAACGAGTGGGCCAAGTGGCCGGGACGAAGCCGTATTGGCGGCGCCAAGCGGCTGGCTGCGGAAATGACCGAAGGCTGGCTCTACGCGCTGCTGCGCAAGGTTAATGGCTCCGATGCGCTGCCCAGCTGGATCAACGGCGAGCCGCTGGTGGAACGGGGCGTGATCGGCCACTTCTCCCGGCAGCGTTCGCCGCAGAGCGTAGCTGGACGTCGCGTGGTTGCCGAACTGGCACTGTCCCTGACACGGCGCGGCCTGCCGGCACTGCTGCGGCATGGCGACCGCAACTCGATGCGCTTCTCGGTGGAAAGTCGCGTGCCCTTCCTGACTCTGGACATGGTCGATCTGCTGCTGTCACTGCCCGAGTCCTACCTGATCTCACCTAAGGGTGAAACCAAGCACGTCTTTCGCGCGGCATTGCGCGGCATAGTGCCGGATGATGTACTCGATCGCCGCGACAAGATTGGCTTTGCAACACCGGAACAGGCCTGGCTGATTTCGATGGCGGATACCGTGCGCGGCTGGCTGCGCGAAGATCTGCAATTGCCGTTCTTCAATCAGGCAGAAGTGCTGCGCGAGTTTGAACTGATCATTGCCGGTAGGAAGCCGTTCTCATGGCAGGTATGGCGGTGGATCAACTTCTGCCGCTGGTACAGCCATTTCATTGCATGACATTGGACCTATAAATTTTGAAGTCTGTCCTGATCATTTCGTTTTCGGTCATCCACAGCGATCCGCGTGTGATGCGCCAGGTGCGCCTGATGGAGCACGCTTATCAGGTCACGGTGGCCGGCTTCGGTCGCGCACCGGACGCGAATATCGAGTTCCTGGCTCTCGACAAACCGCCAGCCGGGCTGGTGCAGAAGGGCATCTGGGCCGGCAAGCTGCTGCTGGGGGCCTTCGAGAGTTACTACTGGAGCTTGCCGCAGGTACAGCATGCCCAGCGTCTATTCATACAGCGCAGCTTTGACCTGATCGTCGCCAACGACATTTCGGCGCTACCGCTGGCCCTGGAGCTGGCGGGCAACTGTCCGGTACTCATGGATGCGCACGAATATTCGCCGAAGGAGTTCGACGACAAGCTGCTCTGGAAGGTGTTGTTCGGCCGTTATCACCACGACCTGTGCAAACGCTACCTGCCCCAGGCGGCAGCCATGACCACCGTCTGCCAGGGCATTGCCGACGAGTACGAGCGCGAATATGGCGTGCCGTGCAAGGTCATCCACAATGCGCCGCTCGACCAGAAGCTCTCGCCGTCAGCGGTGGACGCCGAGTGCATCCGCCTGATCCACCATGGTTCGGCCATACGTTCTCGCCAGCTGGGTGTCATGATCGACATGATGAAACACCTGGATGCACGCTTTACCCTGGATTTCATGCTAGTCGAAACCGATGCCGCCTACATGGCGGAACTGCGGGCGGCGGCCCAGGCGGACTCGCGCATCCGCTTCATCGAACCGGTGACGATGCAGGACATTTGCCAGCGCCTGAACGAATTCGATGTCGGCGTCTACCTGCTGCCGCCGGTCAATTTCAACCATGAGCATGCGCTGCCGAACAAGTTCTTCGAGTTCATCCAGGCGCGTCTGGCCGTCGCCATAGGACCGTCCCCGGAAATGGCGACCTTGCTTCGCCAGTACCGCTGCGGCGTGGTGGCCGACTCGTTTGATCCGAAGGCGCTGGCGACGGTGATTCGGCAGCTTGACCCTCCAGCGGTGGTGCTGCTTAAGCAAGCGTCCGACCTGGCAGCCACCGAGCTCAATTACGAGCGCGGTGGCGAGCTTCTGCTGGCCGAAGTCGAGAGGCTGGTATGAGTTTCAAGGGAGACAGGAACGTAGCTATCAGTGTTAGCTTTCCTGCTACAGAGGCATCCATGGCCTACGGGGTAGAGTATTAGATGGCTTTGCGCATACTTTATCTTCATTCAGCAGGCGCCTTTGGCGGCGCGGCGAAAAGCCTTGTTGAGCTTTTTCAGCAACTGGCTAATCAAGGCGTCAGTGGAGTTGTGCTGACACCGCGGGGGTCTGCCCAGCAGGCTTTCCAAAACGCAGGTCTGCAAGTTCGCTCGGTGCGGGGCCTCAGCCAGTTCGACAACACTCGTTACAGCCACTACCGTGGGGTGCGCTGGCTGGTTCTATTGCGCGAGCTATTTTTGCTGCCATTTTCGCTCTTAGCCCTATGGCGGTTGCGGCGCGAGCCTTTTGATCTCATCCATGCCAACGAGATCACTCTTCTGCCGCTGGCTATAATTGCCAAGCGTCTATTGCGTGTGCCGCTTGTAATCCACGCGCGCTCGGTGCAGCGTCAGCCGGAAGAGGGCTGGCGCACCCGTTGGGTCAATGGCCTGTTGCGTCAGCATGCCGATGGGGTGGTGGCTATCGACCATACGGTGGCCGCCACGCTGGCGGCGGATATTCCAGTTCAGATCGTCCATAATGGCTTCCGCATGCCGGAGCAGCCGTGTTTGCGGCAAAGCGGTGGGTCTGTGGTTACTGTTGGATTCCTCGGTGTGCTGATTCCACTCAAGGGGATCTACGAATTGCTGGAAGCCATGCGTTTGCTCAAGTTGCGTGGCGTCGACATTCGGCTGTTGGTGGCAGGAGAGAATGCCAGGAAGCTGTCAGGACTCAGGGCCTGGTTGTTGGACAGGTTCGGCTTCGCCAGGGATGTTAAGAAAGATCTTGAGGCGTTGGTCCAGCGTGATGGCCTTGGGAGGCATGTCGAACTGCTAGGTTTTGTGCGTGACGTTCGCACGCTTTACCCTCAACTGGATATCCTTTGTTTCCCTTCGCATTTGGATGCTGCTGGCCGCCCGGTCTTCGAAGCAGCGTTTTACGGCATACCCAGCGTAGTAGCGATACGCCACCCTGAGAGGGATGCAGTGCTTCATGAGGTGACTGGGTTGGCGATTCCAGGCCCGACTCCGGAACTGATAGCCGATGCTCTGCAGCGTCTGGCCGAAGATGCAGAACTGCGCGCGCGCATGGGGAGTGAGGCGAGGGTTTGGGCAGAGCAGACCTTTGCCATTGAAGCTAACGCGACTCGCATTCTGGAATTGTATCGGGCCATTCTTCTCTGTAAGAAACATCCTTAGTTATGCGCATCTTTAATTTGATGGCGCGTCTGCTAGATTAGGATGTCGGTGGTTATGATATGGTCTGGCTTGCAAGTACATCTGGCGCCTGCACCTTTTATGATTTAAATCATGTGAATAATGGGCTAGGAGGATTCCTGAAATGTATTAGTCGATAAATAATGCAGCCGGCAGAGTCTATTTTTGTGCGGATGAAGGCGAGCTGCCTCGGGGTAATTGCTATGCGACTTAGTTCCTCAATGGAAGAAGGTTTTGTCATTTTATGACCTAGTATCGAGGCTGCTATATTATGGCGACTCGAGATTGACCTTGTCCTATGCTTGCGTCAAGGCACGTTGACAAGTTGGATGGCATTCTAAGAAAGGAGTTTATCCCGCATGACCGGTGGCCCTATCAGACCGCGAGTGGCGGTGCTGCTTGCAACCTATAATGGTATGCGTTGGATCGATGAACAAATGCGTTCGATTTTGCATCAGCAGGGCGTCGACGTAACGGTTTTTGTCAGTGATGACCATTCCGTTGATGGCACGCGTGAGTGGTGCATGAATTTATCAGCAAAAGACCACCGCGTTATAGTTTTGCCGTTGGCTGAGCGCTTTGGCGGAGCTGCTCGAAATTTCTTCCGATTGATTAGGGATGTTGATTTTTCTAATTTCGACTACGTTTCATATGCGGATCAGGACGATATATGGCTTCCAGATAAATTGATCCGCGCCCATCAGTGGATCGTGGATGAGTCCGCCGCTGCTTACTCTGGAAATGTTGTCGCGTTCTGGCCGGATGGACGCGAGCAGATGCTGGAGAAAGCCCAGAAGGTACGAAGATACGATTTCCTGTTTGAGGCTGGTGGGCCCGGGTGTAGTTATGTATTAAAGGTTTCCGAGGCGTCCTCTTTCAAAAAATTCCTAGTAGAGCACTGGGAGCGGGCCAATGCGGTGGCGCTCCATGACTGGTTGACTTACGCGTGGTTTCGCTCTAACAACTATCGCTGGCTAATAGATGAAAGTCCTAAAATCAGATATCGCCAGCACGGGGGCAATCAGATAGGGGCCAATGAGGGGTTTGCTGCCGTTATTCGCAGGCTTAAAATGGTAAGATCCGGCTGGTATCGTGAGCAGTCCAGTCAAGTTGCCCGGTTGGTGGCCCCCTATCTATCTGCTTCTTCGAGAATTTTTACTTCTGATCAACGTCTCTCTCGCCGATTTATTTTGAGCAATATTAGTCATACACGTCGGTTATGGCGTGATCGAGCGGTACTGTTCATGGTTGTGTTGTTAGGGATTTATTGATTTGAGAATGCCAAAAGTCCTGCTTACAGGTGCAACGGGTTTCGTTGGCGGGGCTGTGCTGGAGCGTTTATGCGCAGAAAACCGCTTCGCTCTTGCGGTAGCTGTTCGTAGCTGGGGATATCCGGAACCCGCTAACTACACTGTGCACTTGATCGGTTCGCTCTGCGTAGATACGTCGTGGGTTGGTGCGCTTGATGACGCCGAGACAGTGATTCATTGCGCGGCAAGAGTACATGTGATGCGTGATGGCGGCGCTGGGCCTCTTGACGCTATTCGCGCGATTAATGTGGACGCTACACTGCATTTTGCTAGGCAGGCCGTTGCGGCTGGGGTGAAGCGTTTTATTTTTATCAGCTCGATCAAGGTCAACGGTGAGGCCACCGTAAACGGCAGGGCGTTTGGCGCCGATGACAAGCCTGCTCCTGAAGATGCCTACGGCCTGTCCAAGCTGGAAGCGGAACAGGGGCTGATGGAAATTGCCGCCAAAACCGGAATGGAGGTGGTGATCATTCGCCCACCGCTGGTTTATGGGCCGGGTGTTAAAGGTAACTTCGCTAGCATGATCAAGCTGATCGAGAAGGGGCTTCCCCTCCCGTTTGGCGCCATCCACAACCGGCGTTCGCTGGTTGGCATCGATAATCTGGTTGATCTGATCATCCGCTGCATTGATCATCCCGCCGCCGCCAATCAGGTCTTCCTGGCTGGAGATGGTGAAGACTTATCCACTACTGAGCTTTTGCGGGGCGTCGGTCAAGCCATGGGCAAGCCAGCCCGGCTAATCCCTGTCCCGGCTGGCCTGCTTCAGTGCGGAGCTATGCTGCTGGGTAAAGAGGCTATGGCTCAGCGGTTGCTCGGGTCACTACAGGTGGATATCAGCAAGAC
>Ga0233386_1000223_pt1 | contig 17287 bp, 17 predicted proteins | sample ElkDunMinimDraft_17_FD_191544 | JGI IMG/M metagenome (GOLD analysis project Ga0233386, IMG submission 191544) | Fecal eukaryotic communites from dung pellets of Tule Elk in California, USA - Elk Dung G4 | ecosystem: Host-associated > Mammals > Digestive system > Large intestine > Fecal | place...
CGGCCACGGGTAGGAGCGGCCGGTCAGCTCAGGGAGGAGGGCGTGGGCTCCGCGCGGTGCGCACCCGCAGGTTCGGTCTCCCGGGACCGTTCGGACTCCTCGCGCCGTTTGCGCTTCTTCGCCTGTGTCCGTGAATCACGCTCGGCCACTTGGAGATACGCGACCATGATGCGCTTGAGTTCGGCCACCGCCTCGGCGTGGGTCTGGTCGTCCTGCACGGAGAAGTTCAGCATCGAGTAGACGACGTGGACGAGCACCTCGGCCATGAGCTTGCGACGAGGGCGAGGCGTGTCGGGAGTCAGGGGCGCGAGCATCCGCGCGACCTGCTCGGCGAATTCCCTCTCGTGGATCGCGCCGGTGGCCCGGGTGGACGGAGTGGACTGCATCGCGAGCCAGACCTCGCGCCGGGAGGGATCGGTCGCCCACAATCCGGCCATGTGATCGACGAAGCTGTTGAGAAACCGCAACCAGTCGACGGAGGGGATCTCGCCGTTGAACTTGGCGAGTTCTTCCTGGACGCCGACGAGATCCTGGCGGTTGAGTTCACACACGATCACGTACTTGTTGGCGAAGAACTGGTACAGCGTGCCGATGGGTACGTCGGCGCGGGCTGCGACTTCTTCGCAGGTGAACGACTCGAACCCCACCTCGGTGAGCAGCTCCCGGGACGCGGCGAGCAGCGCGTCGAACTTGCGCCGGCTCCGTTCCTGAGTGGGCCGCCGGCGGGGCACAAGCTCTTGTGGTTCCGTCTGGACCTCGAGCGCCGGGTCGATCCGGCGCGGGGCGCGGCGGCTGTTCGATGCTGACTCCACCCGCCCAGGCTAGCCGTACCCTTCACGAATACCGAGCACTTGCTGTGTACGCGAGTGGCAATAACCCGGCTTGTGCTGAGTTCCGGGCGCGGAACACGGAAGGGTGACATCGTCGCGGCGTGCGCACGTGGCGGTACCGGCCCCGGTCCTAGGATGTGAGGAGACCACCTCGGGTCGACGCGGAGGTTGTCGTCCCGGCCGCAGGAGGAGATTCGATGACCGACGCAGAGACCGTGCAGCGGATACGTGACCGGGTGCGGGATTCCATGGGCACCGCGCGAAGCGAACTCGAAACGCTGGTCGCGTTCCGATCCGTGGCCGACCCGCGCCAATACCCGGTCGAAGAATGCGTCGCGGCGGCCCGGTGGGTGTGCGACGCGTTCGCAGCGGCCGGCATCGAACAGGTCGATCTCGTCGAGACGGTGGACGGATCACATGCCGTGATCGGTCACACCCCGGCTCCGCCCGGAGCACCGACCGTCCTGCTCTACAGCCATTACGACATCCAGCCTCCCGGCGACGAATCCAAATGGGAAAGCCCGCCTTTCGTGCTCACCGAACGCGACGGCCGCTGGTACGGCCGGGGCGCGGCGGACTGCAAGGGCAACATCGTGATGCACCTGCTCGCCCTGCGCGCGTTGCTCGCGGACGGCGCGCTGCCCGTCGGCGTGCGAGTGGTCGTCGAAGGTTCGGAGGAGATGGGCGGAGAGGGCCTCGAACACCTCGTGGCCGCGCGACCCGACCTGTTCACCGCGGATCTCATCGTCGTCGGGGACTGCGGCAACGCCGAAGTAGGGCAGCCCACTCTGACCACCACCCTGCGCGGCACGGCGAACGTCGTCGTTCACCTCGAAACCCTCGCCGGCCCCGTCCACTCCGGTATGTACGGCGGAGGCGCCCCGGACGCGCTCGCCGCGCTGGTCCGACTGCTCGGCACACTGCGTGACGACGACGGAAACACCGTCGTGGACGGCCTCGACGCCACCGCGACCTGGGACGGTGTGCCGTACCCCGAAGAGCGGTTCCGGTCGGATGCCGGGGTGCTCGCGGGAGTGTCGCTCCCGACCTCCGCCACCGTGGCCGACGCGGTGTGGGCGCGACCCGCGCTCACCGTTCTCGGAATCGACGCCCCGCCGGTCGTGGGGTCCGCGGCGGCGATCGTGCCGCGCGCGTCTGCGCGCCTGAATCTCCGCGTGCCGCCGGGGGTCGATGCGCTGACAGCGCAGGACGCGCTCGTCGCACACCTCGAGGCACATGTGCCGTGGGGCGCACACCTGCGCATCGAGCGGGAAGTCGTCGGTGAACCGTTCCGCGCGGCTGCCGACGGCCCCGGCTATGCGGCGTTGCGTGCCGCCCTCGAGACCGCGTACGGCCGCGACGTCGGCTCGGCCGGGCAGGGCGGATCGATCCCGCTGTGCACCGCGCTGCAGCGTGCGGTACCGGGCGCCGAGATCGCCCTGCTCGGTGTGGAGGAGCCGCGCTGCGTGATCCACGCTCCCAACGAGAGTGTCGATCCGTCGGAAATCGAGAATCTTGCCGTCGCCGAAGCTCTGGTGATGCGCTCGCTCGGGTCCGGCTAGACCGACAGGTCGCGTCGCAGCTTCGCGACGTGCCCGGTCGCACGCACGTTGTACTGGGCAACCTCGATCTTGCCGTCCGCATCGACCACGAACGTCGACCGGATCACGCCGGTGACGGTCTTGCCGTACATCTTCTTCTCACCGAACGCTCCCCACGCGGTGAGCGTCGACTTGTCCGGATCGGACAGCAACGGGAACGTGAGGCCCTCGTTGTCGCGGAACTTGGCGAGCTTGGCCGGCTTGTCGGGGGAGATGCCGATCACGTCGAGTCCCGCGTCACCGAGTTCGGCGAGGCTGTCCCGGAAGTCACACGCCTGCTTCGTGCAGCCCGGCGTGCTCGCGGCCGGGTAGAAGTAGACGATCACCTTGCGTCCGCGATAGTCGGACAACGAGACTTCGTTGCCGTCGGCGTCCGGGAGTGTGAAGTCGGGAGCGGGGTCGCCGGGGGAGAGTCTGTTGTTTTCGGTCATGTCCGCGACAGTAGTAGACCGATCGTCCACTACCGTGGTCGCAGCACACTGCAGCGACCTTCTGGAGGATCACGTGGGTAGGGACACCGAGGACATCGAGCGGGAGATCGAAAAGGCCCGGAACCAGCTCGCGGGCACGCTGGACGAACTGAGCGTTCGCGCCAACCCGAAGAATCTGGTGGCGAGCACGAAGCAGACGCTCGTCGCGAAGATCAACCAGCCGGCGGTGAAGAAGTACGCGTTGGTGGCGGCGGGCACCGTGGTGGGTCTGCTGGTGCTGCGCAAGATCCTGCGCTGACACACCCGACCCGAACACTGTGCCCGCGCCGATGGCGCGGGCACAGTGCTTTTGGGAAACATCACAGTTCCGGTCGCGCAAACGAAAGATCCCCTCCCGGCGTTGCCGGAAGGGGATCTTTGTGGTGCGCCATCAGGGACTCGAACCCCGAACCCGCTGATTAAGAGTCAGCTGCTCTGCCAATTGAGCTAATGGCGCTTGGCTGGTGTCTCCGGGCTGTTGTCCCGGCGACGAAAAGAAGATTACACACCTTCGACTACCGCACCAAATCGGCTGGTCACAGCGATTTCCGCGGCGAAGGCATGTAACGAACGCGCAGCGGAGACCGATTGTCATCGGAACGTTATCGACAGGGGGGGAGTCGGTCGTCGAGACGGACGACCGACTGGCATCATCTGAACAGGACGTATGACGTGCAATTTCGGTGCCTTGTGGGGAGGGGCGGAATCGGAGAATGGCAGTGAAGGCTGGAAGTGTGACGCATCCTCGGCGGCGAAGTGCCGGGGCGGTGCTCGGGATGTTGCTCGTCGGGCTCATGGCGTTCGTCACCGCATGCTCGGGCGGATCGGGTTCCGGCGCGGACGAGGTGCCGATCGATTCCAATCCTCTTGCGGCACTGATCAAGCCCACTGTCTCGTCCAGCGTCACCGACGGGGACATCGGGTTCTCCCCGATCGACCCCGTGACGGTGTCGGTGATCAACGGAAAACTCGACTCCGTGACGCTGCTCACTCCCGCGGGGGAACCCGTCGCGGGTGAACTCGCCCCGGACGGCCTGTCGTGGGTCAACACCGAACCGCTCGGGTACAACCGGGAGTACACCCTCGAAACCGTCGCCTACGGTCTGGGCGGGTCGGCAACGACCGTCGCGTCCTTCACCACGTCGGCGCCGGGCAATCTGACCCAGCCGTATGTGATGCCCGGCGACGGGGCGGTCGTCGGTATCGGGCAGCCCGTGGCCGTCCAGTTCGACGAGAACATTCCGGACCGGCGCGCGGCCGAGGAAGCGATCACCGTGGTGACCGACCCGCCGGTCGAGGGCGCCTTCTACTGGCTCAGCAACCGGGAGGTGCGCTGGCGTCCCGAGCAGTACTGGACGCCCGGGACGACCGTCACGGTGGACGTGGACGTCTACGGCAAGGATCTCGGCGACGGCTTGTTCGGCCAGGACGACGTCCACTCCTCGTTCACGATCGGTGACGCGGTGGTCATCACCGCCGACGACAACACCAAGCAGGTCACCGTCAACCGCAACGGCGCCGACGTGATGACGATGCCCACGTCTTTCGGCAAGGACGACGCCCCCACCCCGAACGGGGTGTACGTCATCGGCGACCGCTTCGAGCACCTGATCATGGATTCCTCGACCTACGGGGTTCCGACGGATGCGCCCGAGGGCTACCGCACGCCGGTGGACTGGGCGACCCGCATGTCGTACAGCGGCATCTTCTTCCACTCGGCGCCGTGGTCGCTCGGTGACCAGGGCGTGCGCAACGTGAGCCACGGCTGTCTCAATCTGAGTCCTGCGAATGCCAAGTGGATCTTCGACAACACCAAGCGCGGCGACATCGTCATAGTCCGGAACACCGTCGGCGGAACCCTGGAGGGCACCGAGGGCCTCGGCGACTGGAACATCCCGTGGTCGACGTGGAAGGCCGGCAACGCCGATACCTGACCCGTCGTCCCGATCTCGAGGAGGCGTCCATGATGCGAGTCCGGGATCGGGAATCGTGGTGGATCCCCTCTGTGATCGCGACGGTGCTGGTGGCCTCCGTGATGGCGCCGCCGGCGGGTGCCGAGCCGGCGGGTTCTCCGCCGCCGGGAGAGATTGTGTCGGTGCAGCCACTCCCGCCCGAGTTGTCCCTCCCGGGTGCGCCGATCGCGGAAAAGCTCGAATACCGCACCGAGTGGCGCTCCGGAGAGGCCACGATCGCCACCGGCGCGCTGTTCCTGCCCGAGAGAACAGCGCCGGAGGGCGGATTCCCTGTGGTCGCCTGGGCGCACGGCACCGTCGGTATAGCCGACGACTGCGCATTCACCACCGAGACGCCTCGGCCGGCACGCGAGAAGTCGTACCTCCGGCACTGGCTCGACCAGGGATACGCCGTGGTGGCCGCCGACTATCCGGGGCTGGGCTCGGAAGGCCTGCACCGCTACCTCGACGGGCCGAGCGCCGCGAACAGCATCGTGGACAGCGTCCGCGCCGCACGTGCCACCGGCGCCCCGCTCTCCGAGCGGTGGGTGGTGGTCGGTCATTCGCAGGGTGGCCACGCCGCAGTCCACACCGCGCACATCGCGACGCGGCGTGCCCCCGAACTGGACTTCCGGGGCACGGTCGCGACCGGAGTGCCCGCCAACCTCGAGAACCTGTTCATCCTGGGCGTGCCGGGCTTCCCGGATCCCGGCCTCTCGGGACTGACGGCATTCAGCGGCTATCTGTTCGCCGGCCTCCGCGACGCCTATCCGCAGGTCGACGTGGACGGCTACCTCACCCCGGCCGGCCGCGAGGTGCTGGACCGAGCGGAAGTTCTCTGCATCAGCGAGCTCAACGCGTCCGTGCGGGATACCGGAATCGGCGACTTGCCCGCACGTCCGCTGTCGCAGGGCGACCTCCCCGCCGCTCTGGCCGAGTACCTCGCCGTCCCCACCACCGGCTACGACCGTCCCCTGTTCTTCGGTCACGGTGTGGACGACAGGGTGGTGCCGTTGCCGTTGTCTGCAAAGCTCGCCGCCGACATGTCCGCCGGGGGTGCCGACGTCGACTACCGCGTATACGACGCCGATCACCTCACGGTCATCGAGCTCTCGGCACTCGACTCCACGCCGTTCGTCGCGCGCGTACTCGCAGATCGATAACGACCGGAAACGAAGGTTGCGTCCTGCGGCCGGGACATCACGGCAACGGAAAAGGCCCCCGACCGGGATCGCCGGTCGGGGGCCTTCTATCGGGTGAGTGACGGGACTCGAACCCGCGACAGCCAGGATCACAACCTGGTGCTCTACCAACTGAACTACACTCACCATCGCATTCGCATGTGGCCGGGGCCGCTTGCGCCTGCGGTAGAGATACTAGCGTGACTTTGCCGGAAATAACGAATCGGCAGGTCAGGCCGGTCCGAGGTCCTCCACGACCGCGGCGATGTCCTCGGGGGACGGTCCGGGTGCGGCAACGAAGGCGGTACGCCGGTAGTAGCGGAGTTCGCGGATCGACTCCTTGATGTCGGCCAGTGCCCGGTGCGACAACCCCTTCTCCGGCTGCCCGAAGTAGATACGCGGGTACCAGCGGCGGCACAACTCCTTGATCGAACTCACGTCCACCATCCGGTAATGGAGGTAGCTGTCGAGTTCGGGCATGTCGCGGGTGATGAACCCACGATCGGTGCCGATCGAGTTACCGGCGAGCGGCGCCGTGCCCGCTTCCCCGACGTGTTCGCGGATGTAGTCGAGCACCAGCTTCTCGGCTTCCGCGAGCCCGACCGTCGAGCGGCGCACTTCCTCGGTGAGCCCCGAGCGGGCGTGCATCTGCTGCACGACCTCCGGCATCGCCGCGAGTGCTTCGTCGTCGGCATGGATGACGATGTCCACACCTTCGCCGAGCACATTGAGTTCGCTATCGGTCACCAGTGCCGCGATCTCGATCAGCTTGTCGCTGTCGAGCCGCAGTCCGGTCATCTCACAATCGATCCATACGAGTTTGTCCTGCACGAGATACAGCGTAGTCAGGCGTCGGACAAGTTAAGGTCGGCAGTGGCATTGCAGTGGTCACACGCGCGCCGTAAGGAGCATCCGTATGCCGGACGACACCGAGCTCCCCGACCACCACGACGACGAGTCCACGCCGGCGGGCGCGGCCGCACGGATCGCCGCCGGGTACGCGGCGACAGGTCCCGCGCTCGAACTCGGCGCCGTCGTACTCGACGGCGTGGCCGATCCGTCGGCGAAGGTGCGCATCCCTCTGGCCACGATGAACCGGCACGGGCTCGTGGCGGGCGCCACCGGAACGGGCAAGACCGCAACACTGCAGTTGATCGCCGAGCAGCTGTCGTCCGCCGGAGTGCCCGTGGTGATGGCCGATGTCAAAGGCGATCTGTCCGGTCTCACCGGAGAAGGCGTGATCGAGGAGAAGATCGTCGCGCGCGCGATCGACACCGGCGACGAGTCGTGGGAGCCGCGTGGATATCCGGTGCAGTTCTATTCGCTCGGCACCGAGGGGGCGGGCATCCCGGTCCGTGCGACCGTCACGTCGTTCGGACCGATCCTGCTGAGCAAGGTGCTCGAACTCAACGCGACCCAGGAGTCCACACTCGGCCTGATCTTCCACTGGGCCGACCAGCGGGGGCTGGCGTTGCTGGACCTGAAGGACTTGAGCGAGGTCATCAGGCACTTGACGAGCGACGAGGGAAAGGCCGATCTCAAGAGCATCGGCGGGGTGTCCGGAGCCACAGCCGGGGTGATCCTGCGCGCGCTCGTCAATCTCGAACACGCCGGGGGCGACACCTTCTTCGGCGAGCCGGAATTCGAGACCGAGGATCTGCTCCGGTTCGTCGACGGCCAGGGCGTCATCAGCCTGTTCGAACTCGGCGATCGAGCGACACAGCCGGCGTTGTTCTCCACATTTCTGATGTGGCTGCTCGCGGACCTGTTCCAGGCTCTGCCGGAGGTCGGGGACCTCGAGAAGCCGAAGTTGGTGTTCGTGTTCGACGAGGCGCATCTGCTGTTCACCGACGCGTCCAAGGCGTTCCTGCGTCAGGTCGAGCAGACCGTCAAGCTGATCCGCTCGAAGGGCGTGGGGATCATCTTCTGCACCCAGTTGCCCTCGGATGTGCCCCGGCCGGTGTTGTCTCAGCTCGGGGCTCGTATCCAACACGCAGTGCGTGCGTTCACCCCGGAGGATCGCGATGCGCTGGACAAGATCGTTCGCACCTATCCGGCGACGGACGCGTACGACCTCGGCGAGGCACTGACCGCGCTCGGAACCGGGGAAGCGGTTGTGACGGTGCTGTCGGAGACCGGCGCGCCCACACCTGTGGCATGGACGCTGATCCGGCCGCCTCGCTCCCGGATGGGGTCGGTGGGGGAGAACGCGATCCTTGCGGCCGCCCAGTCCAGCCCGCTCTACGGGAAGTACGGCCGCACCGTCGACCGTGAATCGGCGTACGAGAAGCTGTCCGCGTCGGTGGCCGGCGCCCCGGATGTCGATCCGGAGTTCGAGGCCTCGCCGCTGCCCGCGGGTGCCGACGAGGTCCTGCCGGAGTCTGCACGCGACGACGAGCCGTCGACGATCGAACAGGCACTCGGGAGTCCGGCGGTCAAGAGCTTCCTGCGGTCGGCGGCGTCCGCGGCGGGCCGGGAGATCGGCCGCAGCATTTTCGGAACCGGACGCCGCCGCAGGCGTTAGTCCGACCCGAGTTTGCGGTAGAAGGCACCGGCGATCGGTGCGGAGACCGACCGGGGGGCGAACTGTCCCGCCGCCGACATCGCCTTGCTGATCACACCGGGCACGATGCGCATCCGGTTGGCAGCGAGGGCGTCGAGCGACACCTTGGCGGTGTGGGCGCTCGAGATCCACAGGAAGTCGGGCACGAGTTTGTCGACGATCGACGCCTCGGCAGGGTCGGGTTCCTCGGTGCGCACCGGTCCGGGGGCGAGAAGCGTGATGTGGACGCCGGTGCCTTTGAGCTCGCCGCGCAGCGACTCGGAGAACGTGTTGACGAAGGCCTTGGTCGCGGCGTAGGTCGCGTTGTGGGGGATGGGCATGTTGCCGGCGGCAGACCCGACCATGAGGATCGCACCGGACTTGCGCTCGACCATCTGCGGCAGCACCGCGAGGGTGAGGTCGTGCACCGCGACGGCGTTGAGTTCGACCTGCGCGCGTTCGTATGCCGGGTCGAGTTCGGCGACCGCACCGAAGGTGGCGATTCCCGCGTTGTTGCAGAGGATGCTGATGCGTCGTCCGGCGAGTTCGTCGACGAGGACTGCGCGCGCGTCGCGGTCGGACAGGTCGCAGGCACGTACCTCCACGGCGACGCCGTGTTCGGTGCGCAGCGTGGCGGCGAGGGATTCCATGACCTCGCCTCGTCGTGCGACGAGAATCAGGGAGTGCCCACGTGCGGCGAGTTCGGTGGCGAGGGCTTCGCCGATACCGGAAGAAGCTCCGGTGACGACGGCGCGGGCATCGGGATGGGGATTCGGCAGAGTCACGGTGGGTCAGCCTAGCGGGATCGGGCCGGGACGGGTCCGCGGTGTCGGCCGGGTGCGACTCGCGACGCCGGTGCGGGGACGATCGGTCCCGAGCGGCTTAGGCTGCGCACCATGAGCGCACACACGCACGCTCCGGCCGGGGCCGGGGGTGCCGCGACGGGCAGACAGGTCTTCGCGTGGGGTCTGTGGGACTGGGGATCGTCCGCGTTCCACGCGGTGATCCTCACCTTCGTCTTCTCGGTCTATCTCACCGATGCGGTGGGCGACGACCTGCCCGGCACCGTCTCGGCGACCTCGTGGCTCGGGTGGGCACTGGGTATCTCGGGTGCGATCATCGCGGTCACCGCACCGATCTTCGGACAGAGGTTCGACGCGGCGGGACGCCGGAAACGTTCGCTCGCGATATTGACTGCGCTCACGGTCGCGGCGATGGCGGGCATGTACTTCGTGCGCGACGACTACCGCTATCTCTGGCTCGGTCTTGTCCTGCTCGGTGCCGCATCCGTGGCCGCCGAGCTTGCGCAGGTTCCGTACAACGCGATGCTGCGGCAGGTCTCCACCGAGGACAATCTCGGACGGGTCTCCGGATTCGGTTGGGCCATGGGCTATTTCGGCGGGATCGTGCTGTTGCTGGTGTGCTATGCCGGTTTCATCTCGGGCGACGGAGACGTGCGCGGTCTGTTCGGGGTCTCCACCGACGGCGGTGCCAACATCCGCCTCGTGGCGCTGCTGGCAGCGGTGTGGTTCGCAGTCTTCGCGTTGCCTGTGCTGTGGTCGATACCGGAAAAACCGGTCGAGCGCGGCGACGAGACACGTCGGGTCGGCATCGTCGAGTCCTATCGCGTGCTCTGGCGCGATCTGCGCGAGCTGTGGCAGGTCGACCGCCGCACCATCTGGTATCTCGGCGCGTCCGCGCTGTTCCGGGACGGTTTGGCGGGTGTGTTCACCTTCGGTGCGGTGCTGGCCGTCAACGTGTACGGGATCAGCGCGGCGGACGTGTTGCTCTTCGGCGTCGCGGCCAATGTCGTCTCGGCCCTCGGTGCCCTCGCCGCCGGGCGCGTCGACGACCGGTTGGGCCCCAAAACCGTCATCGTCGGTTCGCTGATCGCGATGATCGCCGCGGGAACGGTGCTGCTGGTGGTCTCCGGTCCGACGATGTTCTGGATCTTCGGACTGGTGCTGTGCCTGTTCGTCGGCCCCGCCCAGTCGTCGGCCCGCACCTTCCTCGTCAGGCTCACGCCGCACGGGCGGGAGGGGCAGATGTTCGGCCTCTACGCGACGACCGGTCGTGCGGTGTCGTTCCTCGCGCCGACGCTCTTCGGATTCTTCGCATGGTGGTTCGCCACCGACCGCGCAGGCATCGTCGGTCTGCTGCTCGTGCTCGCGATCGGTCTCGCGGCGCTTCTCGCGGTCCGCGCGCCCGACGCGCACGCCCGTCCGTGAGCTCGTGTCCGTCGTTCGGCGGATCTACACCGTAGGGCCGGACGAGTCGGCCGGATCCAGCATCGGCACGAGAAATCGGCGAGCGATTCGCGCCAGTTGGGCATCGTCGTCGAGATCGACCAGGCGGCTGGGATAGGTGAGGAAGGATGCGGAGATCCGCACCATCATCTCGGCGACCAGATCCGTATCCAGCGCGTGCGAAATGTTGCCGGCCTGTTGTTCACGGCGAAGCTGGCCCGCGACGAAAGCCCGTACGGTTGCCAGCATTTCTTCCCCGTTGCCCACCACGGAACCGGCGAGCAACGTGGGTTCCGCCTCGAGGAGACCGCCGATGAGCGGGTTGGTGCGGACGGCGTGGAGTGAACTGACGAAGCCGGCGACGACGCGATCGGCTGCGGTGTCGGCACGTGCGATGTCGTCGAGGAACCGCGTGAAATAGCGGCGGATTTCGCGAAGGACCACTTGATCGACCAGGGCGTCCTTCGACTCGAACTTCCGGTACACCGTGATCCGCGACAATTGCGCGCGCCGCGCGATGTCTTCCATCGAGGAGCGCTGGATACCGAGGCGGCAGAACTGCTCGTATGCGGCGTCGAGGAGTCGCGTGCGGGTGCGGTCCTCGTCGCCGGGCTGTTCGACGGCGTCGTGATATGCGCGATCGAGCAGCGACTCCACGTTCGTGCTGCGGACGAGCGGGGCTTGTTCCACGGTGTCCTCCTGGGATCCCGAGTCTACTGCGGTGCCTGTCGGAAAACCCCCGCCCGGGAAGGGCGATTGTGTTCTGATGTTACAGAGACACAAAATATGTCTCATTGCATCATCTGCCGGCCGGGGAAGGTACCGATGGAGAATCTGAGTAGACGCAGAATGCTCGAACTGAGCGGCGCACTCGGCGCACTGGGAGCGTTCTCGCTTGCCGCTCCCGCCCACGCGCAGCCGTGGAGATGGTCTCCCGCCGGGTCGATTCCCGGCGCGGGGAGCGGTGCCGATCCGAGGACGGTATGGGACACGGAGGCCGATCCGCTGGTGGCCTCGCTGCTGGACCGCGGGGATGTGCCGAGAGTCAACGAACTCCTCCGGACCTGGACCAAGAACGGTCAGCCGCTCCCCGACGGCCTGCCGGGGGACCTGAGAGAGTTCATGGAGCAGGCGCGGCAGTTGCCTGCCTGGGCGGATCCGGGCAAGCTCGAGACAGCCGTGCGTTTCAACGAGAAGCGCGGGTTGTATCTCGGCGTCCTCTACGGCTTCGCCAGCGGCATGATGAGCACGGTCATACCCAAGGAAGCGCTCGCTGTCTACTACTCCCAGGGCGGCGCGAACATGAAGCGCCGCATCTCGAAAACGGCAAAGCTGGGCTACGACATCGGAACTCGCAACGCCTACCTGCCCGACGGCGAAATGGCAGTGACCGCCGTGAAGACCAGGCTGGTTCATGCTGCGGTTCGTCATCTCCTGCCGCAGTCTCCGCACTGGGAGCACGCCGCTCCGGAGAACATCCCGATCAGCCAGCACGACATGATGGTGACCTGGCACAGCCTGCCCACCACGGTCATGCGCACCTTGAAGGCATGGAAGGTGCCCATTGCGGCTGCCGAAGCCGACGGTTTCCTGCACTCGTGGCAGATCAGTGCCCACATGCTCGGCATCGAGGACCAGTACATACCCGCCGCGTGGGACCAGGCCGAATCCCAGGCCGTGGAGGTGCTGGATCCGATCCTCGCTCCCACGCCGGAGGGCATCAAGCTCGCCGACATCCTGCTCGATCTCGGTGCGGGACTCGACTTCACGCTGCTGACCCGGCCGATCCTGGGTGCCCTGACTCGTTTCATGCTCGGAAACGAGATCGCCGACTGGTTGAACATTCCCCGGGAGCCGGTGTGGGGCACCCTCCTCGACGTCGCGTGGGGACCGTTCGTCGCGGTCCGTGAGGGGCTGCTCCCGCTTCCGCTCGCTCCCGAGGCGTATTGGACGTTCGACGAGTTGCTCCGTCAGTTCGTGCTGCTCTACATGTCCGAGTTGCGGCCCATCAGCATCGAGATACCGGAGTTCAACAATCCGAACTACCGCTGACAGAATCTCGCCGGTGAGCGGTCAGCCGCCTGCCGCGGTTCCGGCCCGGCGCCGGATGGCGTCGGCGGCGGCGGCGGGTGCTTCTTCCGGAATCCAGTGCGAGACGTCCGGAAGTACGACGAATTCGTAATCGGCATCGACGAATTCGTGGCACCGCTCCGCCGCGGCGGAACCGATCGCCGAGTCCCCGGTGCTCCAGACGTAGGTTGTCGGCACCTGTACCGGCGGGGTCGACTCCCACTCGCGCGACATGGCTCGATACCAGTTCAGTGCCGCGGTGAGCGCGCCCGGACGGGACAGCGTCCGGACGTAATGGTCCACCGAGTCGCGGTCGACGCTCGGATCGAACATCGCCCGCAGCCTCCGGGCGTCGTCCTCGAGCAGCACGGATTCGGCCTTGTCCTCCATGCGCAGCAGCTGGATGTACGACGAGCGGGCGCGTTGGTCGTCGTCCTCCCGCAGTGCCCAGCCGTACGCAGCGAGATGCGGCACGGAGAACCCGGTGAGCGTGGAGATGCGGTCGCGGTGGTGCGCGGCGGTGTGCCATGCGACCGCGGCACCCCAGTCGTGTCCCACGAGGTGAGCCTGGTCGATCTCGAAATCGTCGAGCAGTCCTATCACGTCTCCGGCCAGGGCGGAGATCTCGTAATGCCCCACGCCCTCGGGTCGTGCACCGGGAGAGTAGCCGCGCTGATCGGGTGCGATCACCCGGTATCCGTCGCGTACGAGCAGGCGGGCGACGGCTGTCCAACTTCGTGCGGTCTCGGGAAAACCGTGCAGCAGCACCACCGGAGGGCCGCCGGGTGGTCCCGCAACCCGGACATCGAAGGTCAGATCGCCCAGTGTCGTTTCGGCGTTTCCGCTCATGACCTCCACGGTACGGAGGTCGGGTCAGTTGTGCGTCGGCTTCCAGGCGGCCATGCCGAGCAGGATCAGCCGCATCTGTTTTTCCGCGCGAGTGATCACTTCTGCTTCCTCGGGGCTGCCGGGCCGTGGCACCGACAGCAGTTCCAGCACGACGTCGAGCATCGCGGTGACCAGCAGGTCGGCGACCATCTCGAGGTCGTCGAACGGCCACTGTTCGAGCCCGGGTGTGCGGGCGAGGTCTGCGGCCAGTTCGCCGGCGAGCAAACGCAGTTCGGTCGTGATGGCGCGCGCGACTTCAGGTTGGCCTCCGTGGCGTTCACGCGCGAGGAAGCGGAACGCGGGCTCGTGTACCCGCACTTCACGCACCAGGATGCGGAGTGACTCGCGGGCGGTGGCGGGACCGGGGGAGCGTCGCGCGTCGCGCAGCAGGCGTCGCAGCACCCGCATCGTATCGGCGGCGAGGGTGACGCCGAGTTCCTCCATGGAGGCGAAGTGGCGGTAGAACGCCGTCGGCACGATTCCGGCGTGCCGGGCGACCTCGCGCAGGCTGACGCCGGCAAGACCCCGGTCCGAGGACAGCTCGAGCGCCGCGTCGAGAAGTGCCTGACGGGTGCGTTCTTTGCGCTGTGCTCGGGTCGTGGAGGACGGGGCCGGTGCTGCTGACACGTTTCGAGTGTAGGCAGACGGGCCGGCGGCACGGGCACCGGGTGTAACCGGGGTCACAAACCGGTTGACACAGGGGAGCTACCGCCTGTCACACTTACTTGAGTGCACGGATGTGCACTCAGAATACGATGTCGCTCGGAAGGCAGGCACCAATGATTGCGCGCCACCTCCCCCCTGTAGACCATGCGCGGACGTTCGCCCGAAAAGTGCTCGTCAGCGCCCTGGGGACCCTCTCGAGTCCGCACCATCCCGACCGGTACCTCGAGCTGGTCGATCCTCTGCTCGCCACTTCCGTCACCCGTGCTCGGATTACACACGTGGACCGAAATGCCTCAGGATCGGTGACGTTCACCGTCAGCCCGGCGCGGCCCGTGCGGTTCGAACCGGGAAGCCACGTTCCGCTGTCGATCACGGTCGACGGCGTGCGGCACACCCGGACCTATTCACCCGCGTACGCACCCGGTGCGGTACGCGACGGAAGCGGGCCGATCGTGTTCACGGTGGGGTTGCACCCGGACGGGATCGTCTCCCGCCACCTCTACGAACACGCGCAACCCGGACTCGTCGTCGAACTCGGTGAACCGGCGGGCGATTTCGTGCTCCCGACACCGCGATCCGAGCGACTGATCCTCATCGGCGGTGGATCGGGGATCACCCCGGTGCTGTCGATGCTCGAGGGACTCGCCGCCGAAGGGCACACCGGTGCGGTCACGTTTCTGTACTACGCCCGGACTCCGGCGCATGTCCCGCGGCGCGAGGCACTCGATGCCCTCGCGGCGCTCCCCAACGTCGAGGTCGTTCTCGTGTACACCCGGTCGGGTGACGGCGCTCTCCAGGGGCGTTTCGACGCCGCCCACCTCCAGGCTGTCGCACCGTGGTTCGCCGATACTCCGGTCTACGTGTGCGGGCCTGCGGGCCTGGTGTCCCGTGTTCGGGACGTCTACGCCCGAGACGGCGCCGAGAACCTCGTCCACGTCGAGGAATTCACACCGCCGACCTACACGGTCGATCCGGACGACGCCACCGGCACGGTGTCGTTCGCCTCGTCGGGTGTCGTCGCCGACAACACCGGCGTGACGGTTCTCGAGCACGCCGAGAACGCGGGTCTGACACCCGAGCACGGTTGCCGGATGGGAATCTGCCACTCGTGCACGGCTGTCCGGCTCTCCGGCTGCACCCGCGACGTGCGGACCGGTGAACTCGATTCGGAGCCCGGAACGCGAATCCAGATCTGCATCAACGCGCCGGTCGGCGACGTCGCCGTCGATCTCTGACGCTCGACTCCACAGCATCCAGACCGATACCACTGGAGGACACCATGTTCGGATTGTCCCTGCCCTCGATTCCCTTCCTGCCGTTCCTCTCGGGATCCTCCGCGCCCGCGGATCCCGAACCGCTGGTGCTCACCCGGGAACACATCGACGAACTGGGCCGCGAACTCGACGCGTTGCGCGAGGAGACCGTGGCGTCGCTCGGCGACGAGGACCGTGAATACATCTATCGCATCATCAAGGCGCAGCGCGGATTCGAGGTCACCGGCCGCGGCCTGATGTACCTCGGCTTCTTCCCGCCCGCGTGGGTTGCGGGGGTCGCGGCACTGAGCGTGTCGAAGATCCTCGACAACATGGAGATCGGGCACAACGTGATGCACGGCCAGTACGACTGGATGAGGGAGCCGTCGCTGAACTCGCGCACGTTCGAGTGGGACACCGTCTGCCCCTCGGACCAGTGGCGGCATTCGCACAACTACATGCACCACACGTTCACCAACATCGTCGGCAAGGACCGTGACATCGGGTACGGGATCCTGCGGATGGACCCCAACCAGAAATGGCACCCGTACTACCTCGGCAACCCCATCTATGCGGCCGCACTGATGCTGCTGTTCGAGTGGGGAGTGATGATGCACGACGCCGAGGCGGAGAACATCGTCGCCGGCACCCGGTCGTGGCGAGACGTCCTTCCGCTCGCGCAGGGCTGGTGGCGCAAGGCGCGTCGTCAGGTCGTCAAGGACTACGTGGCGTTCCCGCTGCTCACCGGCCCGCTGTTCGTGCCCACTCTGGTCGGCAACGCGACCGCGAATGTGGTCCGCAACGTGTGGGCGTATTCGATCATCTTCTGCGGCCACTTCCCGTCGGGCGTGCAGTCGTTCAGCGAGGACGAAACGGCCGAGGAGACGCGGGGCGAGTGGTATGTCCGGCAGCTGCTCGGGAGCGCGAACATCTCCGGATCGCCGCTGTTCCACATCATGTCGGGCAACCTGTCGCACCAGATCGAGCACCACTTGTTCCCCGACCTGCCGGCGCACCGATACCCGGAACTCGCGCCGCGTGTCCGGGAGCTGTGTGAACAGTACGGATTGCCGTACAACAGCCGCGGCCTCACCGCCCAGGTGGCATCCGTGTGGAAGAAGATCTTCACGTTCGCACTGCCGCCGAACTGGGTGTCGCAGACCCCCGACATCTCGGTGCTTCTCGAGCGTTCGCCCCGCGAGCAGGCCGACGACGCTGCGGGTACCCTCGCACGGGAGAACGTCTGAGGGGGAGTGCCATGGTCGGGAAGTTCGAACGCAACAAGGACACCATCCAGGAGATGACCGAATCGGCGGCGACGCGAGTCGGCGCTATCGCGGGGATCATCACCGGAGCAGTCCGTGACGTCACCCGCGAGGTCGGCGGGTGGATCACCGATGGCATCGAGATGCGTGAAGCTGCCCGCAAGGCGCGTAGCGACGAGGAGCGCGGGGCTGCCGAGGGCGGCCCGACGGTCTCCACGACGGAGTAGCGCGCCGCGCACGCTGCCGGAACTCACGCAGCACAGTAGTCGGCCGCAAACGGCGGGCCCCGGAAAAATCCGGGGCCCGCCGTTCGTCGTCGGTGC
>Ga0233386_1000228_pt1 | contig 17039 bp, 20 predicted proteins | sample ElkDunMinimDraft_17_FD_191544 | JGI IMG/M metagenome (GOLD analysis project Ga0233386, IMG submission 191544) | Fecal eukaryotic communites from dung pellets of Tule Elk in California, USA - Elk Dung G4 | ecosystem: Host-associated > Mammals > Digestive system > Large intestine > Fecal | place...
GATGTTATGAGTAAATCAATCTATTTAAAATTAAAGACAATAGAGGATGACTTAAAAAGAAACTATAAAAATGAAGTAGTTAGTCATAAGGTAAAAAATGATTTTGTTACATTTGAAATAAGAAAAGGTAATAAGACTTTGCGTTATTCAATGTTACATGAAGATATAAAAAATAAAACAGAAAAAGAAATATTTATTGGAATAGACAATGCATTTAAGGAAGCAATAGAATTTGATTTTATGAATGTTTTAAATATATAACTTAGTTTAAGCCACCATTTAGTGGTGGTTTATGCTAACTTATATTTTAATATTAGTTAAAAATAATTTTTACTAAATATGGTATATAAGTGTATATAAAATACTTGTATAATAGAAAGTAGGTGATAATATTGGAAACTATGTTAATAGATGGAATTTGGTTTAAAGGGCAATATGCACCAGCAGTAAAGAGATTGCTTGAAGGACAAACAATAACAATTAATAACTTCAATAATGGTGGCTGGGAGCCTACTGTTAAGCTAAAAAGATTCATTAAATTAATAAATTACACAAAATTAGAAGTTGTTGTTAGTGGTGATAGTTTAAGAACAACAACAATAAGACTCAAGTGATCACCTAATAAATAATGGGGTTGGTGAAAGGGAACTATGGGTTATAAAAAGAATAACAGGGGTAGCTATGTATTAGGGGAAGATGGTCAAGAATTTACGGTTACTAAAAGAGAATATGAGGAAATGCAAACGCTAGTTAAAAGAGCAAATCAACGAAGGGTTGATACTGCTCATAGGTATTTTGATAATATGGCTAGTTCTAATGTAATGGTTGGGGTTGAATATGATAGGTTTATGGAATTACTAAATGAAAAAGGTTTTATTACTGAAAAATATACTAGTAAACTAAGCCAATTTAATTCCAAAGATGATGTTAAAGAGTTACTAAAGGAATTAAGAACAGTTACGAAACGTGGGTATGGTCATAATAGAGTTGATGATGTTCGATATAAAATGATAGAACAAGTCCAAGAAAACTATGGTTCTCAAGGTGATAGACTGGTCGAAAGAATTTCTAATATGAGTGATGGTGAATTACTTTCTATGTATCTTATGAGTGATAGAGCAATAATTGAAAGTATATTCTATGGTGATGGTGATGATAACCAAGTTGAGAATTTAGCAACTAAAACATTAACTTATATTGATAGGCTAACAGGTGGTAGTACAGCAAAGAAACTAGATTCTAAAGTGTTTAAGAAAGGCTTTAATAGCTACAAGGCTAGACAACGTTATAAAAAGAATAAAAGGGGTAGGTAACTAGTATGGAAAAAGTGAGGGAACGTATTAGAGGTTATATTTTAAACGGTACAATAAAAACAGAAGGTATAAAGAAGTTAAAAAGGGAATTTAACTTAGATGAAAAAAAGATAATGTCTTTGTGGCTTGATGAAAGGGATATATTACAGCCACCAACAAGACCAAGTAAGAAAAGACCTAAAGAAGATTACATTAATATAACTATTAAAAAGAAGGATGTAAATAAAATACTTGAATTTATAAAGTCATTGAAGTAAAGGAGAATGTATTATGATAAATACTAAGAAGTCATATAAAATAATGGCTGACTTTGAAACAAACACTGATGAAGAACATTGTAGAGTTTGGGGAACTTGTGCATGTGATATAGAAACTCTTGATATTATTCATTTAAGTAACAATATAGGTGATTTTATTGACTTCTTAGCAACAAACTGTAAGAAATATAATTTAGATATTTACTTTCATAATTTAAAATTTGATGGTGAATTTATTATAAGTTATTTATATCAAAATGGATACAAGTATGATGATTACTTAGCAGGAGAAAACACTTTCAGAACTGTTATTTCTGATATGGGGTTATTCTATAAGCTAGAGATTAGATTCAGTGGTAAAAAGAATAAGATAGTAACAATTAAAGACTCTCTAAAAATAATACCACTACCCGTTAAAAAAATTGCAAAAGCTTTTGGTCTTAAAATACTAAAAGGTGAAATTGACTATGATCTAGTTAGAGAAGAAGGGCACACATTAACAACAGAAGAAGTTGATTATATGAAAAATGATGTCTTGATAGTAGCTGAGGCTCTTAAAGAAATGTTTAATCAAGGTCTGAATAAACTTACAATAGCAAGTAATGCACTTCATAGTTATAAAGAAGGAATAGGTGGTAAATTCAAATTTAGAGATAGATTTCCCTTAATACCTAAAGAGGATGATGACTTTATAAGAAAAGCTTATCGTGGTGGATATGTGTATGTAAATCCACAAATAGAAGGCAAACATATTAATGAAGATGGAATGACATTTGATGTTAATAGTTTGTATCCCAGTCGGATGTACTATGACCTTTTGCCTTATGGTATGCCTATACATTATTCAGGCAAATATCCTGGTAACGAATTTTACCCATTATATATCCAACGTATTAAATGCAAATTTAAACTTAAAAAGGGTTATGTTCCTATTATACAAATAAAAAATAACTCTAGGTTTAATGACCATGAATACCTTAAAAATAGTGGTGTAGAGCGCGTGGAATTAACACTTACCAATATTGACTTAGAAATGATGTTTGAACATTATAAAGTGACTAATTTAGAATATATTGATGGTTATATGTTTAAAGGCGCACATAATCTATTTAAAGAATATATTGAATATTGGATAAAGGTTAAAAATAATGCTACAGAAACTGGAAATAAAGGACTTAGACAAATAGCTAAATTAATGCTTAATAGCCTTTATGGAAAATTTGCAACTAATGGTTCTACTGATGTTAAAATCCCATATCTAGACCATGACACTAACGTTGTAAAGCAGAAATCTAAATGTATTATTGATGATGAAGAAAATTTCAATGGAATGTTAAAAGAAGATAAAGAAATGGAATTTAATTATACCGCAGTAGCTTGTTTTATCACTGCATATTCTAGACGTGTTACTATTAAGGCTATAATGGACGTAGGAGGGCTTAAAAGTGATTCTAGGTTCTGTTATGCCGATACAGATTCTATTCATCTGAGGGGACGTGAGGTGCCAAATAACATATGGGTAGATAATGTTGAACTAGGTGCTTGGAAACATGAAAGCAATTGGACCTATGCTAAATTTTTAAGACCTAAAACTTATATGGAAGAAATAGACGGGAAACTAGATATAAAATGTGCAGGAATGAGCGACAATGTTAAACAGTTAGTGACTAAAGAGAATTTTAAAGTAGGATTTAAAGTACTTGCTAATGATCCTAACATAGATAAAAAGTATAAAAAACTTATGCCTAAAAGAGTTAAAAATGGAGTTATATTGGCACCTACTGATTTTACTATAAAGTAACACTTATTACATTATATGGTTTGACTTAATTTTCTAGTAGTAGTAGAATAAGTATATAAAGGAAATATTTAGAAAACAAATATTTATGAGGAGTGTGTAAAAATGATTAATGTTACTGGAAATGTTTATGTTACTAATTTAAAGGAGTTATCTCCTAGACTTATAGGTGGTACAGTTTATAGTTTTGAAAAGATAAAGGATAAAGAGGAATATGTAACTACTTTTGTAAAAGCAAAATTTGTAGGTGAGTCTATAGTTTATTTAATTAATAAGAATGTTAAAGATAAAGATAAGGTGTTCATTAAATCAGGGATATTAAAGTCTAATGAATGGACAACTAAAGAAGGTAACGTTAATAAGGTAATGGAGATTACAGTCTTTGAATTAGCTGATGCAGAAGAAAATAAGTATAAAGATTCTCCATTTGAAGATAAAAAATCTGCAGAAAAACAAACAAGGTTTAAGAGATAATTGAAAGGGATAGTGTAATGCTATCCCTATTTTAGAATAACTAGATAAAAGATAATGTGGGGTATAAAATTATGTGGTGGTTTATATGGTTAGTATTAATTATATTAATATGGATATTTTTCTATGGTGCAGATGAAAATAGATACGAGTAATAAAGAAGGTGAAAATAATTGTGGTATGATTTAAATAACGCTTTAAGTAAGAATAGGCTCTTTACATTCTTGATAGGAAATCGAGGAGCCGGAAAAACATTCGCGTGTCAGAAATGGTGTTTAAAGGATTATTTAAGGACAGGTAATAAATTTATTTGGTTAAGACGGTATAATTCAGAAGTTAAAGAAATAAAAGATAAATGGTGTAGCAGCACTTTAATGCAACAGTTTCCTAATAATGAGATCACATTTAAAGGTAATAAGATTTATATAGACAAACAAGAATGTGGTATAATTATGGCTTTATCTACTTCAAATAGAGTAAAATCTGTAGCTTTTGATGAGTTTGATAAGATAATATTTGATGAATTTGTAATAGATGTAGGTAGCCTAAGATATATTAAAGACGAGGCAATTCTATTTAATGAATTTGCAGAAAGTGTTATAAGACTTAGGGATAATGTAAGGTGTGTATTTGTAGCAAATGCAATAAGTATAATTAACCCTTATTTTACTTTCTATAATATTAAGCCGGACATTAGTAAAGAATTTACTTTATTCAAGGACATTTGCATACAGATTTATAAGAATAAAGACTTTATAGAAAAGAAGAAAGCAACAAGGTTTGGTAGACTTAATGAGGGTAATAGATATGGGCAGTATGCTATAGATAATATGTTCTTACGTGATGATTATAATTTTATTAAAGAAAGACCTAAGCAGCTAACTTATATCATGACAGTATTATATGAAAGAAATTATTATGGTTGTTGGTGGGATAATAAAGAAAATATTTATTATTTCGATAATGTTATTGAACCTAAATCTGATAAAATTCTTTGCGTAAATGTTGATGAAATGGAGGAAAAAGCACTAACTAAAAAGTCTATGTATTTAAGACCTAGAACGGAAATATTAAAGATTTATTTCAATGAAGGTAAGATTTATTTTAATGATGTTGTGACTAAAAAAGCTATTTATGAAGTATTAAAATCAATATAAAAAGGGTAGATAATCTACCCTTTATTTTATTTAATTAACCCCCACATTATACCATAGTTTCCGTTGTTGTACTCTCTTATTGGCATATATCTTCTTATTCCTGATGTTGCACTTATCCATGATATATAAACATACTTAGAAGTTATACAAACATGATCATAGTTGACGCTCTCACCTTGTCTGTAATCTCCTATAATTGTATTATCATTAGTTATTAAAGGTTTATTTCTGAAGAATATCTTTGTTGATGGAAAGAAAGTACCATACTCAGTATATTCTTTTATTATTTTTTCTGTAGTATTTTCTGCTGTTTTTTCTATTGGTGCATTAAATAATTCTACTTCTTTTTTACGTCTAGTAACTAACCCTTGTAACCTTGTACCCCCAGCATTTACATATAAAAGCATTTCATTTGCTATTTGATTTGCAGTTTTGGACCTAAAATCATTTAGAATAGCTGGGCCTAAGTTATAGCAAAATGAAGTTAGTGCATCAAATTGATTTTGATTAAGCTGAAAGCTAAATGTAAAGTTATTCACTGCATTTTCATACTTTTGTATATCCTTGTCGAAAAGTTTATTAGCAGTTTCCATAGTTATTACCATATCTTTTGTAACATCTTCACCATAGTGACCATATCCTATAGTGTAGTACCTTTCACTAGACAATACCTTATAAGCCTTGAGTCTTACCCCCTCAAAGGATTTTATAAGGTTTTTCCCTTTCTCAGATATTCTCATAACTATACCACCTTCTTATCCTCTAGATATTCAATGCGAGTATCAATACCTTTAAGTGTCGTTGATAGATCGCTAATTGTCTTTTGTAATTCAACTTGTTGCTTATACATAAACACACATGCAACGATTGGAAATCCTACATTTGATATTAACGTGGTTATTTCATTCATTCCCTTTACCCCCTACTTTTTATTCCCCTATTAAAATATATCTAACCTTTACTTTACTTCCTTCTGTTGTAGTAGGATTTTTTACCCTTACAATAACATCAGAAGTATTGCACCATACATTAGTATAGTATAGTTGTATATGTTCACTGCTATTATCAACTAATTCTACATTAGCCCCAACACATACACACCAACTATTAAAGTTACCTTTATTCACATCTGTTATTGTACCTTCACCGCCTACCGTTGTAACCTCAGAAAAGTTACAATATATTACTAGATTGTTAGCTTGTATACGTGCATCTGATGTTATGGTAGAAGTATTACCTGTAATATATTGAGGATGTGGGTTACCATTTGCATTATGGTTGCCACTATGAAGATTATAATACTTGGTGTTGGCTATTATTTCATTCATTTTTAACATTATAAAACTCCTCCTATATATTTTTTAAGGATTACTTCACTTTCTGTTAATATCCCAGAGTCATCATTAAAATTGAAAGGCTCTTGACAGTTCCATATTGAGAAACCAATAACATTGTCATTATTACATACAGTTATAAAAAATGCCTCATAATATAATGCTTGTGTTTTAAAGGTAATATCACCTGTTGCTATTAGTTGTTTTATACCATCAACCCTAGGCATTATACCAACTTCTGTTATAAATATTTTCTTCTTATAGTAACTACTTAACAAATGAGTTCTATAAATTGGTTCATCATTTTCTACACTTCTTACCCATCCATCTATACATTCATCAAGTGTTATATTAGGTGTTAAAGGTGTGTAAACTTTATCTAATATTTTAGGATATAAATTAACGCCTATAACATCCACGTAATTTAAAAAGTTTTCTCTTTCTTGTGGAATATAATATTGAACACTATTCCATATTTCAGCTGCATTTAAAGAACAAGTTAATATTAAGTTTGGAAATGTATTTTTTAATTCTGTAATTAAGCTTTTCCAATGTGTATTATTTTCAGCAATTGTGATCTTATCCATTTCACAAGTTAAACATAAAAAAGGTACGTTATATTTAATACAACTTTCTGCATAAGTCATCAATATATTTTTCCAATTGTTAAAAAAGTCAATAATACTAGCTGGTTCATATTCACTTCTATTGAATCCATCAGACCAATTTATTACAATATGAGGCTTTATCATTATTATTTTTAAACCACTTGCTTGTATTTTATCCATATATGAGTTATATTTAGTTAAATCAAAAGCTTGAAAATCTGCACTATTTGGTGTTGATACATTAACTAAAGGACATATTACAACTTCATTGCTTACATTCTTTATTTTATTTATTTGTTTTTCTAATATACCATTTTCTTTATGTGTATCTATTGTAAGGGAAATGGCTTTATAATTAACTTTATGCAAACCATTTATTAAATTTTGTGTTTTATCATCAATTATCTGTAGATTATTATTAATTTCTGCAATGTCGTCTATGTGTTTCTCTACTGTGGACCTCATTCCTTCTTCACTTAAGGTGGGTCTGTTTAACCCTTGCCAACTACCTTTGTGATCACCATCATTATCAGTCTTACTATCTACACCTTTTGCTAAATCTCCTATAAAATCACCAAGTTTTGAAATTAATTTTAAAACTGTTTTTTCTTCACTATCATAGGCATTAAATTTAGCTTTATTCCATTTATCAAGAAATTTCATTAATTCACCCCTTTCATTTAGTGCGTAATAGTTATCAATTCAACTTTAAAACAGCATAACCATAATCGTTAGTTATATTAAAGGTTATCCCTTCAGTATCAACTATATCGTTTAATAATGAGAAATTTTGGCTATCTAATATAGTTATTGATTTTCCTATATAATTATCAAGCTTTATATTTTTCCCATTAATAATTTTATGATAATCGATATAAACATAAACATCTTTTTTATCTTCAATTATATTTATATTTGTTGCTTCATTTACTTTGTTTGGAGACAAGTAGTTTCTATAACATTCAAAAGTATAATAATCACCTGCGTTTAAATTTAATCCCATTAAAGCATTTGGATATATTTTTTTAGTACTTCTCATATCCCAAAAAATATTATTGCCTATTTGTGCCATTCTTTTTGCATCACTACTATTAGTTTTGTCTACTATATATCCAACAGTATATCCATATTTTTTATTTACTCCATCAAAAAGCCAGTCTACAACTCTATTTGGTGGTTTATTAGTATTAATAAAATCGCTTGACGTAAAATTTAAATTAGCATTATAACTTGTCATATCCACAATTTTAGAAAAGTCATATCCACTTTTTGCTTTCACTCCATTTAAATATCTTTTTAATGTCATACCACTTACATTGATTGGAGCAGATTGAATAAATCCACAAGCATTTAAAGTAACCTTGTTTAAAGCTCTTATACTATAGGAAACCAAACATTTACAGTTGTTTGTGAAGCTATAGTTTACAGAAATTTTTACAACACCTTGTATATCTTCATTTTTGTAACTTTTACCTATGTTACTTTGTGCATAGTCTATAATGGCTTTGTAGTCCATTATATTGTAACTTTCTTGAATTTGAAACTCATTTCCATAATATTCACCATCATTTATTATCTCTTTACCATCTAAAACAAGTTTAGTGGATATGTTGTTTACACATGGTCTTAGTTGTGAACCACTAACCAAAGTGGAAACATTTATCGTTGTTTTATTTGTTGCTCCTGAAACATGATTTAAATTTCCAACAGGGTTTGTGGTTACTGAACTAACAATTCCATTTGATACTGTATATGGGCAACCCAATACTAAATCATTCCCTATTATATCTAGTAAAGTATATTCTGTTACTCCATCTGACCACTTGCTACCTAAGTCTAAGGTTGTTTTACCATGTGATAACATTGTAATTCTAACTATATTAGTGTAACCATGATTAGCCCCTATAGTTGAAAAAGTTCTTATTGGCGTTATATCATCAGTATTTTCGTGAATTACTGTTCCATTTATTTTTGTATTTATAAAGTTAAATGTTCCATTATTTGATCCATTTTTACTTGTTGTTATTTCTATTAACTCATTTTCTAAATTTGAAGATATAACTATGCTGTTGCCACTCTTTGTAACTACAATTGGATATTCTTCTTTTAAAACACTTTTAACACTATTTTTTTGTTCATCACTAAGCAACAAAAAGTCATTAAATTTACCAAAAGGCTCATATTGCGTTGGTAAATTTCCTAATTCTACCTGAACTAGTTCTTTATTAGAGATAGAACCACTTATTCTAATAAATCCATCTGTTTCAATATCTATTGTTCCTATTGCATCATTATTGTTTGTATTAAACACACTTAAATATCTTTTTCTTGTATCATATTTTTCAATAACCCTGCATTTTTGATAGGATATTTTAGTTCCTGCTTTAACTTTAATATAAGAACTAGTAAAATAATTTGCTAAAGCAGATTCAACTCCACCTGATAAAAGAACATTATCCCTAGAAGTATATTTGTTAAACATGTTTTTTCCTTCTCTATAATAGTTAATTTTGTCAATACTTATTGATAAATCTTCTATTTTTTCACCATTAACTTGAACTATATTTTCATCTTCTACTTTAAGTTTTTTTATAGTGTGATTAAATGGCTCATATTGTGTTGGAACAGTACCTTCTTCAAACTGAATATCTACGCTGTCATTTACTGGTCTAAACCTAACAAAAACAGCATTGCTAGGAGTAACATAAGCTCTCACATTGTCAGCCAAGCTACCATCTATTGGATTTTTATTTGCATCATAGCTAATTACCCTAACCATTAAAAATCCCTGCTTATCTGAATATACATAAGAAGTATTAGGCTTTATATATATAAATGGCGACACAATACCACCTGTTGAAGAACCTAGTGTTCCATCTTCTGATAAAAATGAACCCATACTAAACTTAGAAATATCAGCTAAATTTTTATATGGACTAATAAAATCTGTTTTGTCATATGAAATTGACTTTTCCTCTATTCCTGAACTTTGATATATTCCACCTTTAATCCATGCATTTCCACTCCAATAATACCAACCACCATCTGCTGTAACTACATATATATTTTTCTTTCCTTCTGTGGTGTTAGCAATTGAATTATTTTGTAGCTCTATTAAAGTTGCAAATGTACCTTTTGGACTTCCACTTGCCACACTATTAAGTTGTTCTTGAATGTTTACAACTGTAGTTTTGTCTGCTTTTAATTTTAAACTATTATCTACATCATCTTTTTGAGCTTTTTGTTCCAATTGTGCATTAACTTCATAAATTTTAGTATCAATATTTTGTAAACTATTATTAATTACTTCAATTTCTTCTATGTTTTTCTCTACTGTTGCTCTCATACCTTCTTCACTTAAAGTAGGTCTGTTTAATCCTTGCCAAGTTCCTTTATGATCACCATTTACATTAGTTTTTTCTGCAAGTTCTCTATCTATTTTTTCATTTGTATTATCAATACCTTTTGATATTTCTTCATTAAAGTCAGTGATGTCCTCTAATAATTCTAGTGTAGATAATTCCTGACTATCATATACTGTTATTACACTATCTTTCCACTTGTCAAATAAAACACCCAATTTACCACCCCTTTAATATAATTTAATTTTAAATATGCTATAAGGTGGAAAATAATACCACCTAAATTAATTATAATTCAGTATGGAATTAATTACCACCTTAACATCTAAAATACTTGCATAAATAAATTGTCTAATTCTTCAAATATAAGCATATCAATGTTCTTTAAACTATCTTCATATGCCTTAACTGCGATAGCATCAGTTTGAATACCTATATTACCTTGCATTTTCCTTGTCCACGTTTCTTTATTTATATCATTTACTCTAGTTGTAGCATTATTTATTTCTTTATTAATGTTACTAACATAATCGATATCATTTATATCTACTCTTTTTCGTCCTGTATCGCTGAATAATTGCTTATTATTAGTGTTATTTTCTCCTGTTTTATTTGCTGAAATATCCCTTGTAAAAGTTTCTGTAACATCATAGTTATCTAGTATTCTTTGCTCTAGATTTTGGCTTACATACATTTTATTATAAAGTGGCATTAATATATTAAGCTGCGTTTTTAAGTTATGCTTAAATCTTGCTACTGTTTCAACGCCAATTTCCCTAAACATAAAATAATTCTTAAAGTTTTCTTCAAATGTTTTTCTGTAGTTCTCATTAAAAATAGGATAGTCAAAATCGAATATATTAACATTATTCTGTAATATTTCCGATAACTCCATTGTGTAATTTGCCAATGTAATCAACCTCCCTTTTACTAACTACTATATTAGTTCCAAACTTAGCATTAATAAGTTCTACTGCCCTCTTACGCTCTTCATACATATGCTCAAGATTTACTAATATAAATTCATTATTTGCATTAATTTCATCTACTAGAACTCTTTCTCTCTTTTCTACTGCATTAGAATTTATTCCAAGGAATGATAACAACTCATTAAATAACTCTTTTTTCTGTATTTGCAACTTATCTAAAATAAAAGGAGATGAAGTATTTAGGACATCTATATTATTAGTTTTAAGACCTTTTGAACCAAATATAGCATACTTAAATTTTCTAACTTCATTGATGATATTCTTAAATGTTAATCTTTCCTTTTCATCGCATAAGATAATATAAGGTGTTTTTTGTGCATTTAAATTTATATCCATAGTTAATTCTAATTCATTAATTCTAGTTGCAAATGTGTTTAAATCATCTATGTCATTATCACTAGTTGCGTTGTTCCTTATTATAACAACATCATCAATATCAAGACTTTTATTATATTTATGTCCTATTACATTAACTCTAGTAGGCTCATAATACACATTTAAATCATTTGTATGATAGCATGGCAAACACATATTGCCTAAGTTTTCATCATTAAAAAATGCTACTTGACCATGTGATATAAGAAACTCTTCTATTTTTCTAGACTCTAACCCTTCTGGTAAGTTTTCCCATTTGAATCTATTTAAAGCTAAGTTTAAAAATCTACTTAGTATTTCACTTGTATGATCTATAGCATATTCATCAACTAATTTATTCTTACTCAACGTAAACACCCCTTTCTAAAATCTGCACAATTTTATTCACATAATAGTTATCTATAGATGAGTTAATTTCAGGCCTTATAAACTTTACATACCCTTTATATTCTCTTAAGTTTATCGTTGCATAACTATTATATTTATTTCCATATCGAGCAATAAAGTTATTTATTTTACTTTTTACATTATCTTTAACTGTATATTTAATTAACCTAACACTATCAGTTCCAAAAGCTAACCTTGTAGAAGGTGTGCCAAAACTAGAAATGGTAGAAGGTGTTAGCATTAAATCCTTATTTCTAGCGTCTGTTTGCTTTACTTCATTAATACCACTAATAACACTACTTACTCCATAACCAATAGTTAATGGATTCGCAATTGCACTCGCTACAGAACCTATACCATTTAAAATATTACCTGTTATCTGATTTTTTCTACCTTGTGCCATAGCATTAGCATTTGCATTTAAATAAGCTAAACCCTCATTTGTAGCAGTAGGTAACATCATTTGATTTGTATTGGTTATATTATATAGATTTCCTGTTGTATCACCTTTATATGAAGAAGGGTAATATCTTTCAACAGGTTGGTTACTTAGTGCAAATTTACCCTTTATAGTAATACTTGAAGGTAAATACTGAGGTAACATTATAAGTGGATCTACTTCACCATCTGAAAGAACATAGTAGGTATAAGGATAATAATCTGTAAAGCTTCCTTTAGGAATACTAAAAGCACTACTTTCTTTTGTAGTTTTTGTTACAGTTATTGCCATGTCTACTCTTTGTAATACTTGCATATAAGTACTGCCTGATTTTACAACGATAGGAATATCAACTTCATTTGTTGCAAATGTACATGCAGGAAATCTTACTATTCCAACTAAACTAGGATGGTCTGAAAGGTATTTTGGTAAATTTAAAGCCATTTATAACATCCTCCTTATATCATGAGAACTAGAATTATAATTCATCCAAACTTCACGTACTGGCACACCTTCATATGGTGCCTCAATAATTCTAAGCTTACTATTTCCAATATCCACTTCTGAAATAAGCGCAACGTGTTCAGGAACTCCAGGGCTTGAGAAATTAGATAAAACAACATCACCAGGAACAGCCATATCTATTGTTATAGCAGTACCATGTTCTATCATTGTATAAGTAGTCCAACGACCACCTAAACCAACTTGTTCAAGTAATTTGCAATCATTATACGCCCACATACAAAGTCCTGAACAATCTGTTCCTCTATCTGTGCCGAGTGGTGGATAATTACCTCCCCAAACATATGGTAAACCGAGTAGCTTTCTAGCACTTTCTACAATACTATTTGAAGGTTTATTTAATTCATTCATTACTGGTGCAGCATAAGTTTCTTTTAGTGGCATAAAATAAAGTGGATACTGGACATTATCAATTAATGTTAAAGGCTTAGCAGTATAAAAAGGCAAATCAACAGTACCTGTGATCACACCACTGTTATTAAATACAAGATTCTGTTCTTTAATTCCATTAAACATAGCAAACCACTGACTATCTTTATTAAAAACTAGGTTATTTTCTGCAACTATATGCTCTCCTATTTCTAAACCTTCATCAAAGTCTGTTACTTCATCTATAGAACATTTCTTACGCTCTACAAATGAATTTTTAAGGGTAAAATCAAACATATAAGTTTGAAATACGTCAATCTCAATTTCAATTTCTGTAACTTCATCATTTATATAATTCTTACTTACTATAAAGGCATACATATCTTTATATCCATTATTAAATTTTAAATAATTAAATCCATTTGTAGTTAAATAAGCATGTGATAATTCAACCTTAAACGGCTCATATTCACGTATATAGTCATATTCTTCTGAATAAATTTTATCCAAAGAATTAAAATAATTATCCTGTTCTGCTTTAGTGCTAAATGTTTTTATATATTCATATCTATTATCGTATTTATAACCTTTGTATAGGGTTAACATACTTTACCTCCTATTAAAAAAGGTGGTATAAAACCACCTCTAATTTATGCTGTAGCTATTGAATAACTTGCACCATTATATAATGTTGAATAACTCACTATTTTTTCCACGTTTAGATGATAGTTTGTGAACATACCTTGTGCATTTCTTTGAGACTCGTTATTGTACAAAGTGTCAAAGACTTTTATTGCACCTTCATCTAATAAAACTGCTCTTAATTTAGCATCTGGGAAACTATCTACAAATACAACTCTAGTATCTATTTCTGCCTTGCCTATATTAAATGCAGTTGCCAATAATTCTGTATCTATTTCACTTTGATAATCAATATGGATAAATAGTATTAGATTTTCCTTCTTTGTATGTTGCTCAAATTGACAGTAATCTGTACTTCTAAATTGCATTTTACCAATGTCTTTCTTTACTGCTTTAACAAATTCCTTTGCTGTTGTTTGGTCTTTTACCTCACCAATAGTTCTCTTTGCAGTTGCTGGTAATGCTCCTGCAAAACTTCCTAGTGCAGTTTTCATAGCTACATATTCATCATATTCAACACCTGTGTGTTGTTGACTTAATATTTCATCAGCTATTCTTTGCACCCCGTTGTTAGTTTGAAAAGCTTGTCTTACTTGTCTATCGGATACAGTTACACTGTAACATTTACCATAATTTTGGTTGTGATAAAGTGTTTTCACGTCAGGCTTAACACGTGCTAAAGTAGTTGTTCCTGATAAATCTTGTGTTAATCCTTGAACTCTACTAACATATATTTCCTCTATTTCGTTTGCATTTTCTATAAAACCCTTTTTAAATTTAGATAATGGATTTAAATAAGATTTACTAGCGTAGTCTTGTCTGCCTATCTTATTTAATACTGACCCTAAAAATTCATTCTTTGCATTTAAGTTTGTTAAACTTGGTGTTGCCATTTTACAATCCCCCTTCAATATCCTTTAGCATTTCTAATTCATTTTCATCTAATAAATTTGCATATTCTCCCAACAACTTAGAAGTTAATTCTTTTGATGGAACTTTTTCATTTGATTTCTGGTGTGATACTCTTAAGAATAGCTTTTGATTGTGTTCTTGTAGTTCTTGTATACGTTTATTGCTGCTTTCCTCAAAAGCTGAATATTTATCCTCTATATCAGTTAATTTTGTTTCTAAGCTTGTTTTATCGTCTTTTAACATTCTATTTTCTTCGGTTAATTCTATAATTTTGTTTTGCATTTCCTCTAGTGTCATTTCATACACTCCTTTATTTTTATTTTATTTTATAGCATAAATAAAATTTGGTAAGGGTAATAGAAAAGTTAAAGTGTAAGCAACTACCAAACCAACTAAGAGCGTTGTTTCCAACGTGCTAACCTCCTGAAGTCAGTAACTTGAAATCTATTATCCCTCAATACTATACTATGCTAATTGCTAAAAATTGTCAACGAATTATTACATTATTTTGTAAGATTTTCCGTATTCTAACTTTTGATGCAATAATATGAATTCTCTTTGTTTTAAATCTGTATTATCTACACTTTGACCAATAAAACTAAATATAGCATGTTTATTTAATTGCCTAAAGCATAATCTCGCATTGAATAAATCACGAAATGGACAATACTCTAACTGTAATTGTTGTGCTATTAATATAATAAATATATTTCTATGTCTAGCTTGTCTAAGTAGATCACATAAAATATCATCAAATGATTTTAGGTGACTTAAAACATTGTATTCATCAATAACAATGTAATGTGGCTTTTCTAATATTTCTTCACCATGTGAAATATGATATAAATAATCAATAATGTTATCTTCACCATTTATTTTTCTATCAGCAAAATTCATAAAATCATTGTCCATTGAATTTAAAATATCAATAGTACAACCACTAAGGTTATTAAGCATAGTTTCTACACACTTTGTCTTACCATTATTACTGATACCTACAACGGCTATATGAGGCGTTATTTTCATGTTTACTGTTATAGCTGTATCTTTATAGTCATAACCGATTAAAAGTTCATATGGAGTCAATTTAGAGGGTTTATAGGGTATGTCCGAGTACTTTCTAACAATGTATATAGCCACGTTGTGGCTATTTTCAATATTCCTAACAAATGTTTTACATTTATAAAGTTTATTGAAAACAGGTGTTAAGTTTTCTAATTCTTCAAAGTGTCCTTTTCTTAAACATTCAATAATCATTTCAAAACCATAGTTTGTATAATTAACCTTATCAATTCTATATCTATCATATTCTTTTTCATGTTCTCTATCTTTTAAATTAAGTTTTTTAAATTCTGAAATTGGATTTTCATCAGTAACCATATCATATAAGAATTTAATAGCAAAAGCACAAGATAAATAGATTAAAAAAGGTGGCATAATATCACCTCTTATTTATTAAACATATGATCATACAATCCATCTAATAATTTCATTGGAGTATCATTGTAGTAACTTTTAATAAAAAGAAATGTGTCTAGGTTTAAAATTTCAGCATAGGCATTTAACATAAAAGTTTTATTCTTACTTTTTATTGCGTTATAATATAATTCAGTAGCATTATCAATTAATTTTTCATAACTATTGTAATAGAATTTTTTAAATAAAACTTTTTTAATGTTCATATTTAAACCTCCTTATTTTCTTCTAATAACAATAACTCTTTATAAGTTAATTGTTTTAGATCATCTATTCTATTAATGTAATTATCAACTTTAACCTCTATTTTATTTAGCTTACGTATTTTTAATAAAGTCTTAACTAGTAATCCACTTACTACTATAAGACCTACCCCAGTACTAATAATTATTAACATTTACACACAACCTTTCCACTATTTGTTAATAATATAGTATGTAAGCATGTCTATTGTGTGCATGAAAAAAGACACTAAATTAATAGTGTCTTAAAGTTAGTATTTTATATATAGAGACAACGAGCAACATTATTATCAAATAAAAACCTATTTAACATATAAATATTCTCAAACTCCTTAACCTCATGTTTACCATTGTAAAAATATACTTTAACCTTTAACATAAATCAT
>Ga0233386_1000229_pt1 | contig 16997 bp, 20 predicted proteins | sample ElkDunMinimDraft_17_FD_191544 | JGI IMG/M metagenome (GOLD analysis project Ga0233386, IMG submission 191544) | Fecal eukaryotic communites from dung pellets of Tule Elk in California, USA - Elk Dung G4 | ecosystem: Host-associated > Mammals > Digestive system > Large intestine > Fecal | place...
CATACGAGGTGCAAACATTGTCTTTTCCTCCTTATTGACTGGACGGGATACACTCCCGAAAAATAAACATTTCATACTATTTATATTGACACGATTTTTTAAATTTCTAATAAATTTTTGTTATAATTATGTTTTTTTTTAAATCTCCTAAATCCCGCCTATTAATACATAGGAGGCTTATTTTGAATGAATTTAAAAAAATTATCCGTATTATTTGCATTGTTATTTTTTTGCTGGCAGTTGTCGTGTCAATCACCAGTACAACCCAATCTGTCAAAACTAGAAGACTATGTAACAGCCTTAGAGAGCAACTCACTAGAGCGACAGATTCTGTTGCAGAGCTTGGAGGAACAATTACAGACTGCCAATCAATCTGTAGAGAACTTGAAGGAACAACTACAAGAAGCATTGAAACAGCAAGAGATGCAATCAACGTTATTGAAGAAATCAGAATTGGAGTGCAGGAACTTGAAAATCGCCTTGGTATTTGTGATTCCAGCGAGTATTACAATTACTGGGATGGTGTTTTTGGCTTGGACTAATACAACTAAATAAACAAATGACAGAAGAAGCAAAACACAAGAATAAATTCCGCCAGTCTGCAAAATGGAAGAAATTCAGACAATGGCTCAAAAAGGAAAGGAAAATAGACCCTATAACGGGCAGCCGATTAGTTGCCCGTTGTCAGTGTCATCATTGCTGTATGTTAGATTCTGAGTATGAGAATTTAAATCCTGATAACTTTGAAATGTTGAATCCAACCACCCACAAAGTAATACATTTTCTTTTTGAAACTAGGGACTGGAGAAGAGCCTTAGAAGAAATAAAACGGATTCTGGAAAAAATGGAACGGCTCAACTAATTGGGTATGAGTAAATTGAATAAAAACTGGGTAAAGTGGAAAGCCGTTCTTGACTTCACAGGCTTAGACTTGAACTTCTGCGACATTGACGGCATCCACACCTCAGATAAAACAAAGATAATTATTGAAGAAAAATACAGATGGCATAATCCAGACCAAGAGACTTTTTATCTGAAAAAAGAAATTGATAACGATAAAAGACCCGCGATTCTGATAATGAGTTCTAATTCTCTTGATGTCTCAGACTTGCAAGAAAAAATAATCCCTATGAGTGAATCTTTTGTAGTCGGCACTTATGACAACACCGAAGGAAAATTTGCAGGTTTTGTTTTTGAGAAAACAAACAAACTTATAAAACTTGAAAATCTAACAGACTGCAAAATCAATACAATTCTGAGCTTGTGGACTGAGTTTCTTTCAACTAATTAAGAGTATGAGAGATTATCAGAATTACAGTTCAATTGAACAGGTCAGACAGTCAGGATGCTATCTGTATTGCCTTATTGTTGGAAGTGGTTATAGTCCTTTATCTATAGATTCCTTTTATCCCCCTTTTTTGAAAAAAGGACTGATTCAAGAGGACTGTTTCATTTTAAATCCTTGCAGAATCCTTGAAGACCTTACGGGGCAAAAATACAGAGTTATCAAAACTAAAATCTATGACCCAGAGGCAAGACTTAAAATTGCTCAATGGCACAACCCAAAAACAGGTTATAGTCATTTTGTTTTAATGAAAAATGAATCAGAAGTTTTGTTTGATTCATTAGGTGACAGTAAGACTGTAAGAGATGGCTTTATAGAGAGCTGGAGACTGTTTTATTTAAGTTAATTCTTTTTTAAGAAAAACAACTAACTACTTATGAAGAGAATAAAAGTAGTTAGCTTATTTGATGGAATAGGAACTGGACGGCTTGCATTAGAACGGGCTGGATTTGAAGTAGAAAAATACATTGCATTTGAGATAGACCCGAACCCGATAAAAATTGCAAGGAAACATTACCCTGACATTCAGGAAATGGGCTCTGTAGTAGGTGCAGACTTTACACCCTATAAGGGATTTGACCTTTTGATTTTCGGCTCTCCCTGTCAGGACTTATCAGCAATGAACAAATACGGGAAAGGACTAGAGGGAGAGAAATCTAAACTCTTTTTTGAGGCTGTAAGAGCATTAAAAGAAATTCAGCCTAAATACTTCTTAATGGAAAATGTAGCATCTATGACCATTGAAAACAGGAACAGAATTTCTGAAATCTTGGGAGTTGAGCCTATAATGATAGATTCAAAGACTTTATCGGCTCAGGGAAGAAGACGGCTCTATTGGACTAACATTCCAAACATAACACAACCAGAGAATAAGGGCCTGGTCCTAAAGGACATTATCCAGCCTACAGAAGAAAACATCTACAACTGCAATTTTGAGTTATGGAATGGAACAGAAAATAAAAGGTACATTGGAATTATAGACCACGGCGGATTTCTAAAAGAAAGGCAAATACAGAATCTGAATTTCCCCTCTACCTGCCTGACAACTTTTTGCAGAGTTTTTTATTTATACGAAGGAAAAATCCACAAAGTAAGCTCGCTTGAATGTGAGAGATTGCAGACCTTACCAGATAACTATACAGAGGGAATAAGTAAGACAGCAAGACTAAAAGCTCTAGGCAACGGCTGGACTTGTGATGTTATAACTCACATTTTCAAGTTTATGCTTTTTGATTCTCAAAACAACTAATTATACATGATTAGAGAAGTTAAAAACCACAACGCCCTTTTTGCAGATGCTCAAGAGCGTTATCTACAGACTAGGGATAAAAAAGTATTAGCTGAAATGTATGAAATTATGCTGGACTACTGTTGCAATCTATTCATTCAATACACCCACCAAAAAGGTTTGTATTGGAGTGATGATGAAATTATTGAAAAAGCCTGCGACGCGAGTTCAAGACTAATAGAACGTTACATAAGGAATCCAGATTATAAGGTCACAGTCTCACTTTCTGCCGCTGCACATTATGAGAAATTATGGGTACTGTATAACGATAAGGACTATGAGATGAACAGAGTTTCACTAGAGCAATTGACAGAATCAATGCAGGGAAAAAAGAATAAATGATAATAGAAATCACGGAAAAAGAAATAAACAAAAAAGATAGAAGGTCTTTTATACAATTCAAAATAGACGGTCAGACTTTTTATAGAGCTGGGCCAACTCTACACATAGAAGAGAATTTCTCTGACTATGCAGATTATCTTGTTTACTGTCTCAGAACAATTTCAGAAGACGGGATTCTTGGAAACTCTAGACCAGAGTTAATGTCACCACTTGAATTTGAAGAAAGAGAAAACAGACCAGACAACGAGGAACTTTTAAAACAAATGCTAGAAAATGCCCGACGGGAAATAGAAGTCAGGGAAGACTTGCAGAAGGATTTGATTTAAGATGATAGCATCACTTTGTATTTTTCCCAGTTGTGGATGCCTTGCAGTTCCGGGGCATAAGTACTGTACTAAGCATTTAGAAGAGAGCCAGAAAAAACGGGAACAGTGGAAAAAAGAACATAGGCCTTTTAAAAATGCAAAAAGAAATAATTCTCAGTTCTATAATACAAGAGAGTGGCGACTTCTCAGACTTGAAGTCTTTAATAATTATGGAAACTGTTGTTGCCTTTGCGGACAGACTGAAGAACAGTCTGGCTTCCCTCTTGAGATTCACCACAAGATTCCTCCACAAGGGAACAGAGAATTATTCTTTGATAAAGATAATTGTATTCCCTTATGTAAGGTATGCCATGCTAGAATTACTGCAAGAGAGCAGGAAGCAAAAAAGGCTAACGGATAATAGATTCTAATTGTTCTATTCTTCTCTCTTGATGTTCTAAAGTGTTTTCTATCTTGTCTATGGTATTTGCCATTTGTTTTTGCTGGTTCAAGAGCTGGTACAGTCTGGATTCAATACGCTCAAGAGATAATCTGACCTGCTCATAGCAGGCATTATTTATTTTGTCAGACTGATTTAATTTTTTGGTGAATTTATCCTCTAAGCAAATTAAATAAACAAAAATAGAAGTAATTATAAAAACAATAATAAATAGTAAAAAAATAATCATTGCTGATTCCCCCTTATAACTAATTAGTTATTTCAGGAATAAAAACCTGTCCTACTGTCCTAAATGACTACTAAAAACCCCTAGGGTATAATCTATAATAGTTATAAATAACATACATCGCCCCCCTCTCCAGTTCAAAAATCCTGCGTGCGAAATTCCAAAAAATCCTGACTATTAAAACAAAAAGGCAGGACTAACTTTAAATGGCAAGGACAAGAAAAACTGTAGCAGAAAAAAAACTAAATGGGACATACAAGCCAAGCCGACACGGCAAACAGGAACAGACAGAAAACGCAATTCAGACGATTTTACAAGGTGAAGAATTCTCTATTTCTGTTCCTGCTGAAATTCATAACAAGGACATCATAGATTTCTATAAGTGGCATACAAATTTTTTGGCTCAATTAAAAATTCTTACACCCTCTGATTTGCCGTCCATAAATCAAATGTTTATTACTTTGCAACAAATACAAGACATAGATGAGCAATTGCACAATACAGACTTGGTCAAAGACTTTGAAACATACGAGGCATTAACAAAACTCAGGATAAAACTCTGTAATCTTTTCAACTCAGTTGCAACTCAATTCTACATAACACCGACAGCTCGGGCAAAACTGACATTAGACCATTTAGAAATAGAAAAAAAACAGAGTGAAAACCAGTCTGTCATTTCTAAGTTAATCCAAGCCAAGAGGGAAAAATAATTGTCTGAAAAAAACGCCTACTCAAGAATCGCCGCTCAGTATGCAGACGATGTATTAAAAAATAAGATTCTCTCTTGCCTTGCATTAAAGCAAGCCTGTCAAAGGTTCAAGAATGATTTGGCTGAAATAAAAAAAGACAACAGTCCTTTTGCCTATAGTGTTGAAGCCGTTGAAGAGGTCTGTTCTTTTGCAGAGAGTTTAATTTTACCAGACCAGAAAAAGCCGTTAAAACTTTTACCTTGGCAGGTGTTTGTTTATGCAAATCTCTATGGTTTTGTTTACAAAAAACAACCTGAACGCCGCCGATTCAGAAGAGCGTTTGTATTTGTAGCCCGTAAAAATGGAAAGACTGCTGGTCTGTTATTTCCTAATTGTTTGTACCAATTTTTAACTGAACCTGCGGCGGCGAGTTATCTTATTAGTGCAGACGATAAACACACGGAAGAAGCCTTCAACGAAATTTCCAAAATAGTAAAAAGTAATACAGAGTTAGATTCAATTTGTGACTGCTGGGCCAATGGGATAACGTTTAAGGATGATTTATCTTTTTTGAAATTCAATACTCAGGGAGCAGGAAATCTTGACGGGTTCAAGCCGTCTTTTGCCTGCCTTGATGAATACTGGAGTTATGCCAGTTCAAAACCTTTAACAGCTATGGCATACGGAAGCCGTGCAAGAACTAACGGATTAGTGCTTGTAATAACTACTGCTGGATTCGGCACTGATTCGCCCTGTTATGTTGAATACCAAAAATCAAAACACATACTAGAGGGCAGCCTAAAAGATGACAGTTACTTTTCTTTAATATACGAGTATGACGAAAAAGACGACTGGAAGGACGAAAAATTATTATTAAAATCTAATCCCTCTCTTGGCTCTTTTTTGAAAAAAGAAAACATAATTTCAGACTTGAATTCTGCCATAGACCAGCCTTCAGAACGTCCTGACTACATAGCAAAAACTTGTAACAGATTTACTTTTGACAATACATCTGCTTGGATAGATTTTTCAAAATGGGTTCAGCCCGAAACAGAAATAGACTACTCAGAACTAGAAGGAATTCCTTGTTATGGTGGGCTGGATTTATCCTCAGTTAATGACTTGACCGCTTTTACTCTCTGTTTCAAAAAAGAGGACAAGTTTTATTTTAAACACAGGTTTTACATTCCCGAAGAAACGTTAAAAGAAAAATACAAAAAAGATAACACTCAATTCTTGGATTGGGTAGACCGTGGAATTGTAACGGCAACACCGGGAGCAGTTGTTGATTATGACTATGTTATTGAGGACATAAAAAAAGACTGTCAGAGATTCCAAATAAAAGAAATCGCTTATGACCGCTGGCAGTCTCAGCTTTTAATAAAGAGACTTGATGAGGAACTCCCAGAGATTCTATTTATCGCTTATGACCAAAGCATAAAAAACTTTTTTAATCCAACAAAGGAATTTGAGCGTTTAGTTTATGAACAGAAACTAATAGACCCTAACCCAGTACAGAAATGGATGCTGGGCAATGCCTGCATTAAGCCTTTACCAAATGGAATGTATAAGCCTATGAAGAAATACAAAAGCAGTACTGCAAGAATTGATGGTGTAATAACTGCAATTATGGCTCTTGATAGAACAGAAGTTAATGCAGACAAACCAGAAGAAAAACAATTAACTCTGGAAGAAATTCTCTCTGTATTCTAAGTCTCATTTCAATTTCCAACTAACTATTAAACAAAAAAAGGAAATTGAAAATAAATGAATTTATTTAAACGCTGGAATTCAAAGGCAAAATCTAAGCCTAAATTCATACAAGATTTTACACCCTTAATTCAAACTTCAACAGAGAGAGATGCAACAACAAACGCCTGTATTGAGAGAATCGCAAACTCTATAGCCGGCTTGTCTTTTGGTGTATACAAAAATTCAAATCATCAGAAAGTAAGTCATCCTGTCTATGATTTATTAAAAGACCCTAACTTGGAAGAGAAACATACTTTATTTTTCCAGAACATAGTCAGAGATTATTTTGCAGGAAATGTTTTCTTACTTTTATACAAAGATAATGAGACTGGGGAAATTTCAAATCTCTTCAGATTAAATCCTGCTGACGTAACAATAACAAGAAACGAGTACAACCAGAAGATTTTCCACCATAAGGGGCAAGAATACACCTCAGAGAGAATTCTACACATTCCTTCCCCTTGGAACTATGATGGAACAAAAGGCTATTCAATTTTTGACGTATGCAAGAAAACTTTTGATTCTGCATACAGTCTAGATTCCTTCACTGAGAACAATTTTTCTAATTCTTTAGGAAAAAGACTTGTCATAGACATAAGCAAGGCAAGACAGGACATAGACGAAAAGACCGAACGGGAAATTGTTTCAAGATTTTTACAGAATTACTCAGGCGTAAAAAATGCCTCTAAACCAATTCTAAAGAAAGATGGTGTTGAATTCTCTGTAATAGATTCTGGAATAACTGACGCGAATTCTATGCAGTTAGAACAGAATAGAGAATTCACACAGAAAATTATTTCTGAAATCTTTGGAGTTCCTGTTGCTTACCTCAATGGTGAAAACATTACTGACATTGAATCACTAACAACTATGTTTTCTATGAACGCAATTCAGCCAATCACAAACACTTTTGAGGAATACTTTCAGAACCTGTTCAAATTAGAAGACCGTGGCAAATACTACATCAAGTTTAATTTCAACTCTCTGTTGAAAACTTCTCTTGCAGTAAAAATCAATTCATTTACTCAGCAATTAAACAACGGACAACTAACACCAAATGAAATTCGCCGAATGTCTGAAATGCCTGAAATTGAAGGCGGTGATTACCTCTACAGAAATTCTGCATTGCTCCCTATCCGTGAAGACATTGAATCAAGTTTAGCGGCTTCTGCAAAACAGAAACAACAGGAACTCTTGGAACAGACAACACACACTCAGACTAACGCAGAGGCAGAGAATCTAGGCTCTGACAAACTTTAACTATTAAGTAAAAAGGAACTAATTAAAAAAATGGAAATACAAAAACGTTTATTAAAAAAAGTTATTTGTCGCTCTACAGAATCTGAAGACAACTCAAAACAAATAGAGGGATTTCTTCCTTATGACACACCCTCAGAGAAAATGTTTATTGGTTATGCAGATGCCGAGCAGGAAGTTATAACAAAAACAGCTTGGAAAAAAGGATTAGCCGACAAGAGAAATGTTTTTTTGAATTATAACCACAACCCAGATTTGATTCTTGGCTCTTCAAAGTCTGGGACTATGACTTTAGAAGACCGTGATGACGGCTTGCACTTCAAGGCAACACTACCAGACACAGACATTGGAAATAGAGCATTTCAGACAATTAAACGCGGAGACGTTCAAACACTCAGTTTTGAGTTTATCCCTTATGACTGGGAAGTAAAAGACAACATCGTTTATTTGAGGTCTGGACGACTTGAAGCCATCTCTGTTTGTGTTAGTTATCCAGCTTATACGGCGACAGAGTGCCACACAACAAATAGGAATCTCAAAGAACAAATCAGAAATCTAACAGCAACTATTAAAACAAAAAGGAACATAAAACAAATGGATAAAGAAACATTAGATGAATTAAAAAACTTACTTACTCAGATTCTTGAAGCTCTTCCAAAAGAAGACAGAAAAGAACCAGAGGAAAAAGAAGAAGACAAAAAAGCTGACGTAAAGGCAGAAACTGAAAAAGAAACTGACTTGAAAGAAGAAACACCTGAGCAGCCAAAAGACACTCAGGCAGAAGAAACTGACAAGGCAGAAGAAAAAGAAGTTGACCCTGAGACAGAAGCAAAACTTAAAGAACTTGAGGAATTAAAAAAGGAATTGGAAGAACTCCAGAAAGCCTAATTTTTTCAAGGTCATAACAAAATAGAAATTTAAAAAATCGGAGAGATAAAAAAAATGGATAAAAAAGAAATTCAAAATGTAATTGAAAATTACAAAGAAGCACTTGCAGAAGCAAGAAGCATCAACAAGGCAAAGGCTCAGAATGAAGCACTTGCAGACAAACCTACTGTAGAGAATCGCTCTGCTGCTAAAGCAAAGTTTTATAGCGACATCCAGAATAGTATGAAAGAGAATCGTACAGTTCAATTAAACGGAACAGGTACTGTAAATGTTGCAAATGAGCTTATTTATGCTTTGGAAGACAAAGATGAATTACTCAACAGATTCTCTATTCACGCTGGGGCTTCTGCTTCTAATGTTATCCCAGTATGGAATAATTCTATTGGTGAATTTGCCCCTGTAGCAGAAGACGGAACTTTTACTTCAGAAGGTTCTGGACTTGCCGCTGTAGAAATCAACCCTAGAGCAATGGCAAAATCAATCAAAGTTTCTGACGAAACATTGAAGTTGTCTGCTGTAGAATTTGAATCAGCATTGAACAAAATCCTTGCAGGTTCAGTTAGACGTACTATTCTCAAGGGAATCTTCGAGGGTGTAGAAGGCAGATTTACTGCAATTGACGCTGACGCAACAGCCGTTAATGCTACTGCATTAAATCCTTCTGCATTACAGAAGTTAGCCTTGACTGTAGCATCTAAAACTGACGAAGGCGTTATTTTCATGAACCCTGCAAAATACGGCGCTGTTGTAGACGCAGGAACTAAAAAGGACGAAATCCTTTTGAAACAATTGATTGAAACAAAGTCAATTGAAGGTGTTCCAGTAGTATTATCCCCTTATGTACCAGAAGACGTAATAATTGCAGGAGACCCTGCAAATTATGGTATAGGGCTTGCTAATGCAATGGAATTGACACCAAAATCAACTGTTGGTAGCCTTGCGAAAACTTATGACGCATCTATCTATGTTGGTGGTAAACCAATTGTAGGTGCCGATTATTTCAAATTGGTAATTGCATAATTAAAAACAGATAATTAAAAAAGTTTTAGGCGTCCTGCCTTTTGGGGATTTACTCAATTCTGAGTAAGTCCCCTTTTTTATTTTGAAACTATTAAAGAAAAAAAGGAACAGAAAATAAATGAGTGTATTAGCAACAATTAAAGAACTTCAAGATTTTACTGGAGTTTTTGAAAATTCTGAAAGTTCACAGTCTGAGTTATTCCTTGGAGCTGCTTCTGACATAATTATAAATTACTTGGGTTATGACCCAACATTGCAACACTATAAAAAGTGTTTTAATGGCTCAGGAGAAAATTATTTAAGACTTGAGACTAAACCAATTCAGAAAATAAATGAAATTGAAATAAACGGAATAATTGAACCTTTGGAAGAATTCTATTTTGACGATGACACTTTACTTTATAGAGGCTCCAAAAAGTTCCCAGAAGGAATAAAAAATGTATTAGTTGATTTTGATGCTGGATTTGAAAATGTTCCAGACTTAATAAAACTTACCTGTTTAAGAATTGCCGCAATTTTACAGACTGAGGCAGATAATAACATTGCAATAACTTCAAAGAGTTTTGGGGAATCAGGTTCAAGGACTTTTTACAATTTTACAAACTTTCAAAAGTATTTACTCCCAATCAGTAAATGGAAGTTGGTATAACAAGGAACTAATTAGACAGTATGGCAAATGAAATAACATGGGAAATCCCAAAAGTTGACAGTCAGGAAGTAATAGAAAAACTCAAAGGAACTACTCTCAGAGTAGACCAGATGATTTTTAAGATGCAAACGGCAGTTAATAGACTTGCAATAAAAAAGGCAAAACAAAATTTCACTTCAAGATTTTCGACTAAACCACAAAACAAGTATGTACTGCAAGGGGATTTAAAAAAACTTTCTACTAATTTTAAAACAATGAAAAACCCAAATGTAAAAGGCGGAACTCAGATTAAAAACCTCTCTTACTATTCCAAGTTCTTGGAATTTGGGGCTGACATACAAGCCAAAAATGGAAAGTACCTGACTTTCAAAGTAAACGGGCAATGGAAAAAAGTTCAGTCTGTAACATTACCTGCTAAGCCATTTTTAGGCCCAGCAGTAAAAGAAGTCTGGAACAGTGCAGAAGCAAAGAGAGTACAAGAGCAGGTTTTACAGAAAGCATTGGATGCTTATTGGAAAAAACAAGGAACTAATTAAGTATGATAGACTTTTATAATAAACAAAATGAAATAGAAAACTACATTCAAAATAATTTCAATAATTACATTACAGAAAAAGAAATCAGTCTCCCGGACAAGTACACAAATGAAAGCATAGATTTAGACAAGTTCAAAAATAATACAACAGTATTTTTTGCATGGACGGGAATTGACTTTGAAGATTTTACAAACGAATCTCAAAACCAAAAATTAAAACTTGAAGTTGCCTTTTGTTGCAGAAATGGAACAGAGACAGACCTACAAAAAAAAGCCTTTGATTATGCAAGTAAATTTTATAACTGGTTTTATGAGGAAGACTGCAATAGAAATTTTAATGGTCTAATTGACTATGGAACAATTACAACCGTTGAGCCCTACACGGCAGCAGAAGCAAATAAATACATTAAATTTATCAATTTAGTACTTGAATTAAATCTTGAAGACTAACGAATAACTATTAAAACAAAAAAGGAGAAATTAAAAATTATGGCTGTAAATGGAAACAGTGTTATTTTTACAATAGGAAAAGAAACAACTTATGGAACACCAGTAAATCCAGAAAAGAGATTTGAAGTAAGTTCTGAATCATTTAAGTATGTTGCAAATAAAACAGAGGAAGGACTTTTAACTGGAAGAATCGGCGGTGGTATGGTTGAAACAATGTCTGTAAAAGCTGACGGCAGTTTTTCAACTTTGGCTAAGCCTGAATCAGTTGGTTATTTCCTTAAAGGTGTACTTGGTGCAGAAACTTTTGACGAAGAAACAGGAAAACACACTTTCACACCAATAGGGAACAGAGAATCTGACTTGTTGCCATCCTATACTTTTACAATTGACCGTGGACTTCAGAAAGCATTTGCTTATTCTGGTGTAATTTTTGATTCAGTTTCTTTTTCGGCTTCTGCTGAGGATAGATTAAAGTTAGACCTCACTTGTATAGGTCAAAAAGAAACAAAAGTTAATTCTATTTCAGATACAACTTTGAAAGCAGAAAATGCAAAGAGTTTTAAATTCCATCAGGGCTCAGTAAAAATGGATAATGCCACAATAGCAGACATTACAAGCATTTCTTTTGATTACAAGAATAACAGTACTAATTATCAGAGTACAGATACAGGGCTTTATTTCTCTAGACCTGTACCGGGGAAAAGAGAATGTACTGCAACATTTGAAGCAACTTATACAAATACAATAGAAACTATCAGAGAAGAAAAATTCAAGACAGATGAAATTGTAACTGTAGAAATTGAATTTGTTGATAATGATAATAATTCAATTAAATTCATTATTCCTAATGCTCAGATTCAAGCAATGGAGAATCCAACAGCAACAGGAGCAGACCTATTAAAACAGTCTATCACAGTTCAGGCTGTAGACGTGGATGACCCATTTGTAAAAGTTGAACTTATCAACTCTGTAACTGAAAACTACTAATTATTACAAATTAAATAAAAAAAGGCAGGAGATTAAAAGAGTATGATTATCACAAAAGAAAGTAATTTTATTTTTAAGACAAAGGTAAAAATTGGTGAAAATGATTTTGTTGTACTAAGGGAACCAACAACGGCAGAATTCCAGAAAGCAGGTTTTGACGAAAACGGCTCAAATAACTTGATACAACTTGCGAAACTTTTTCCGTTATGTGTTGTAGAGAGTTCTTTTGAAAAAGAGGATGGAACACCACTCACAGGAAAAGAAGTCTATGATTTAATTGAGCCTTCAGCTAGTACAATGACAAATGTACTTATGAACTGGTTCGGGAAGATTCCCTTTCAGCTTAAGTAATCAAGAAGTTCAAGAAATCAGAGACTGCGGGCAGATTTATTTTAGCGGTGGGAATCCCGCCGCTGATAATGAAATAAGGCAAAGCTGGACTAAATGGAGAGAGTTTTTTTTCAGTTGTTTTAATTGCCTAGATGCCCGCTATGGCAATTTCCTTGCATTTCCTTTTGAGGGAGGTGCAATGGAACAACCGATGAAAACAATGCAGGTCTATTCACTTATAAGAGACTTGTACAGAGAGAAAATTAAAAGAGATACTGATAAAGCCATTAAGTAATCCCTATCTATTAAGACCGTGTTAATAAATCACGGTCTTTTTTATGCCCTTTTCCTAAAACTATTAAAACAAAAAAGGAAATGTTTAAAAATGGCAAAAGGCATTAGTTACCCTATACAAGGAAAATACAACCCGAAAGGCGAAAAAGATGCAATAAAAGGAATCCAATCTATAAGTAAAGCCGCAAAGGCTTTTAATTTTGCAGTTGGTGGATTCGTAGTTGCAAAAGTTTTTCAGGGAATAAATAAAGTTGTTTCTGGTTCAACTGAGATTTTCTCACAACAAAATAAAGCACTTGTGAACTACCACAAGGCAATTTCAAATTCATCAAAACTTTCAATGGATTCACTAGAGAATTTAAACCAGACAATGGATAAGTTATCAAGGAATAATTTTTTTGACGGTGATGCATTAAATAATGCAGCTGCTCTTGCTGCCAACATGGGATTAAATGAAGAGCAAATGAAAAATGTTTTGTCTGCTGCTACTGATTTGGCAGCAGCTACAGGGCAGGATTTGAGCCAAGCTGTAAAAACTCTTACTCTGTCTTATTCTGGGAATGTTACCCAGCTTGCAAGAATCAGCCCAGAAATTAAAAATCTCACAAAAGAACAGCTCGCAAACGGTGAGGCAGTCAAACTGATTTCTGAACAGTACAAAGGATTTGCTGACACAATGGCAAATACTTTCTCAGGGAGAGACACACAATTTGCAAATACATTTTCTGACTTGCAGGCAAGTTTTGGTGGAATCGGACAGGCACTGAAATTTGGACTTGAAGGAAAGTTATTAGAACCATTAAACAAAATAACTGAATGGGTAGAAAACAACAGAAATCAAATTATTAAATTCTTTTATGCCATACCAGAAATTATAAAATCTCTTGCACTTAATTCTTGGGAAATTATCAAGCAGACTTTCACAGGGGAAGGAATGAAGAATCTATTTTCTTTTCTAGGTCAGTCCTTATTGATAGTTATGAAGGCAAGTCTAAAAACTACCTTTGAACTAATAAAAGGCTTATTCTCTGATTTACTCACCTTATTAGATTTTGTTTTTGGGAACACTTGGCGAAAACTTGAAGACCTTTGCGGAAAACTGGGAAACAAAGTTATTGAAGTTTTGAATACAGCATTTCAAAAAGTTCTATCTGCTCCCGGAGTAAAACAGTTGTATGAATGGCTCTCAGGAAATAAAGTCTCTGATTTACAGGTTATAACTTTTAAGTTCAAAACAGATAACGCAAAAGATAACATTAGTTTTAAGGACGTTACAAACACATTTAACCAGAACTTTAAAAACCTAATCAACACTTATAAAACTGAAGTAAAAAATGGAATTGCAGACGAGAGCAAGGCATTACAGAATTTCACTTCCTTCTATTCAAAACTTACAGACAAAGCAGTTTCTGACATTAAAGAAATTTTGTCTAAAGACCTGCCAGAAGATGTAAAACAAGCAATGGTTGCTGGAATAGTTGAAGCAAATTATGAGACCAGTTCAACTTCTGACAACTCTATAACTTCAACTGGTTCAGTTGATTCTGCAGTCAGTTCTGCAACTAACGGAATTTCAAGTCTTATGAGTTTAATTCAGACCTTCGGAGAAGTTGGTCAGGCAGTTGCTATTGCACTTTCTGAAAACTGGATTGGATTGATTTTAATGCTTATAGCAAAACTTGTTTCTGCATTACAGAACAGCTCAGAGAATTTCAATGCCTTTATTGAAAGTATTTCAATGATTATGGCTATAGTTGCAGATTCTATAGCCCCAATAATTGAGGAAATAATCCAGCCGTTCTTAGATTCTATGAAGAGCGTGGGAAACATAATTGCAAGTATACTCAACCCTGCATTAGAGATGGCATCTGCTATTATTACCCCACTTATGAATTTAACAAATCAACTTATGCAGATACTCGCCCCTATAGTGGGAGTTATTGGAACACTATTGAGTCTGTTTATCAGTCTAAATCCACTAATAAACATTTTCGCTGCCATTATAAAAATTATGGGTGACATCTTAAAGGCTGTATACAACTTTATTTTAGTTCCTGTTGTTAATTTCCTTTTGACACTGATTACTTCAATAGGAAATTTCTTTATCCGTATGTATAACGGTGTTGTAGGTGTATTGAATGACATTTCAATTTTTGGCTGGCATCCGTTTGATTTCAGCAAGAAGTCAGAATTGAACTATGACGAAATGGCACTTGAAAAAATACAAGACTATGAAACTTATAACTCAGATGATTTCAGCCACCAGCCGGGAAGTTCAGATTCTGGAAGAAGCGGAAACTCTGCCTCTTATACAGCAGCTAGAGACATAATCATAACAATAAATTACAGCAATTCCTATGTGAACGGAGACGCAAGGGAGATTGCTTTGAATTTGAGAAATGAAATAAGAGCCGCAGAGAAGTTAGGCTATTAGAACTAATTAGATAAAGGAGAGTTTAGCAGAAAATGTATTTAAAATTATTACATAATGACATTGTTTATAATTCAGAGTTTCTTATTAAGGACTATTCATTAAAGGAAATTTACTATAATAACTTAAATCAGGCAGATAACAGCTGTAATTTGACTATTCCCTATGATGTTGAGATACAAAACTTTATAAATCTGTATTCTGACAGCAACATTAAAGGACAGATAATAGACGGTGAAAACATTGTCTGGACTGGGTATTTAAGAAAAAATTATAACTTTGGGAAAAAACAGAGAAACACGGAATTAAAAATTGAACTTGTTTCACCTAGTTATCTTTTGAATTCCAAAACACAGGAATACTTTGTTTTACAGAATACAAATCTAGGATTAGCAGTTCAAACTTTACTCAGTAAAGCTGGTTTTACTTCTACAGTAGAACTAACTGAGGAAATCGGACTGTTCCAGATTCATCCTGACACTGAGATAAAAAAGGCTCTTACTGATTTATTATTCAGTTATGGTTACTGTTTTGATTTTGATAACGAAGGAAGATTTATTGTTTTTCCTATCTTTAATAAACCAGAGACAATTACACAGATTTTTGACGGCAATAATTGTATAGATGAAATCAAAGTAAGTAAAAAAGAACAAACTTATAACGCGACCTCTGTAGAATGGGAACTGGTAGAAAAAGTTGAAAATAAATTGATTTTCGCCGACACAACAGGCGGGAATAATGAAAGTAATTCCTGCTCTATTACAATTCAGCCGGGAGAGTACCTTGGAGAAGTTGATTCTGTTGGTACTTATTACATACAGTACGACTGCGCTGAAGGTAAAATCCTAAATGTAACAGAGGGAACTCTCACTATAGAGAGTACAAATAACAGTGGCTTGACTTATTCCTATAATAACCTAGGGAATCAGGGCGAGTTATCAATTTATAACAAATCAAGTTCCCCAATCACAATTACAAAACTTGTAGTTTATGGAGATGCCTTTGTAGTAAAAAGTACAAACTTTGCAAAGTCTTCTACTGGTACAAATTTCAAAGACCTAAAATCAGACTACATACACAATAAAACTTTTGCAGAGAATCTAGCAAAGAATTATACAGACTGGCTCAACTATGCAGATTATACAGTTAATCTCAAATCTTATACTGACTTTGCCCTTGGTTCATTTGTGAGAGTTACAGAAAACGGACTTGGAACAATTCAAGGTAGAATAATTGAAAAAATCTACAACATTAAAAATGAGCCTATTCAATACCAGATTGAAGCCATCTCTGAGTATGTACCAGCAGAAGTTAATTCCTACACAAAAAAACAAAGCTCACTTCTTGTTAAGGGGATTATGGGAAAAGACGGTAAGGATGGAATTGACGGTAAAGACGGCGAATCAGTCTCTATTACTTCTACTGCAATAGATTATCAGTCTTCAGCTTCTGGAACTGAAATTCCTACTGGTGCATGGCTTAATTACATTCCAGCCGTAAGTAACGGGAATTTCCTTTGGTGTAGAACTACAGTTAATTACTCAGATGGCACAAAAACAGAATCTTTTTCAGTCTCTTACATACCAACAAACGGAACAAATGGAAAAAATGGTGTTGACGGTAAGGATGGAAAAGACGCTGTCTCAATTAAAACTATTACAGAATACTATTTAGCATCTCCAAGTAATTCAGGTGTTACTACTTCTACAACAGGATGGACTGAAACTATACAGACTGTTTCAAGTTCAA
>Ga0233386_1000233_pt1 | contig 16875 bp, 10 predicted proteins | sample ElkDunMinimDraft_17_FD_191544 | JGI IMG/M metagenome (GOLD analysis project Ga0233386, IMG submission 191544) | Fecal eukaryotic communites from dung pellets of Tule Elk in California, USA - Elk Dung G4 | ecosystem: Host-associated > Mammals > Digestive system > Large intestine > Fecal | place...
TAAAAGCATAGTTATTGCACCGGCTAATACTGGTAAAGATAATAATAATAATACAGCTGTAATAACTACAGCTCATCCGAATAAAGCTAGTTTATGTAATTTAATTCCTGGAGTTCTCATATTAACTATTGTTGTTATGAAATTGATAGCACCAAGAAGTGAGCTAACACCTGATAGATGTAAAGCAAATATTGCTAAATCTACACTTGGTCCACTATGACTTTGTACTCCTGACAATGGAGGATATATTGTTCAACCAGTACCAGCTCCACCCTCAATACAGGCAGAAAATACTAATAATAGTAAACTTGGAGGTAGCAATCAGAAGCTAATATTATTTAATCTAGGGAATCGTAAACCCTGAGTAGTTTCCTACCCGGACGGACTATGTCTTCACCCAAACCCTCATAGGGTTTGGGGCTTCGCGTGTAGTCTCTGAGGATCCTACTTGGATATTTCCTTTGGTTTCCTGCATATTCTTCCCATGTATACACAAGTGTTGCGACTAATTCAGTCGAAAAAACAACTTTAATTTAATTAGCTGTCTGTGTATCTGTTAACTGAAGATTTTACTTCATTTTCGAGAGATTCCATGCATATAGCGAAGTCATAATTAAAAAATTTACACTTTTTAACGGCATTCCCTTAAATTTTATTATATGTGTAATGCATTTAAATGATCTCAGTTGAAATAAGTTCTTTGTCTATTCATATTTGCTCTGGCTATTTCTGTTTTATTAATACCTTGTTCTGAATATTGTTTATATTCTATAACTAAATCTGCTACTTCCTTTCAATCTTTATAGTCTAAATATTTACTAGAATATAATGGATTTTTTTCCAAATAGTTTATTACTATGGATAAAGAAATTTTACTTGAAGCAGATAAAGTGTAATACTCATTACCGGTTGAAACTTGTTTTCTAGTTAATAGCTTACAATTAAGAAAATTAGCTATATCTGTCAATACTTGAAAATAACTTTCATTTGTTACAGGGTATAGCATTCTTTGTTCTATTCTTAGTCTACAAGATATTTTTCTTTTCTTTGCACCATTTTCTAATTTAGTGTGTTGTACAGAAAAACTACCATCTGAATCTATAAATCCACTTAATCAACTATCATTTTCTATTTTATTATTATTTAAAGGTAATTTAGTTATATTTGCATTATGATTATTATTTAATCAATCTATTAATTTATAAACTTGATCTATTTTTGGAGTTCTTAACTGCCCGTTTATTAAAGAAACTACTTTTTTTAAGCCAGCCACAGATGATATAGTTAATACACAAGCATTATCTTGTAACTTGTATCTTATAAAACCTGAACCTATTAAATCTAATAATTTTTTAGCTAACGGTTCATTTCTCATACCAAAAGTTATACAAAATCTAGGATTATGTTTCTTCTTTTTGTCAGTACTTTTTTGTATTCAAATATGACCATCTCCTTCAAATAGACCAGCTAAATATCCTTTATTTAACTTCCTAGTTGCATTACTATAATAAAGTTTTCCTGCTATGCAGGGACCCTTTGTTTTTGCCATGTCAGGCCCTCCTACCATTAGTGGCATTAAAAAATTTCCGAACCCACCGATCAAAGCAGGCATAACCATAAAAAAAAGTTGGCTAGGCCTAGGTCCCTTACGGTTCCCGCCTGCCACCGAACACGTACGTGACAGTCTCCCGTCATACGGCTCTCCATCTTTAACTTTAGCAATCTGCTACAAAAGTCTTAATCTATAAATCTCTTATCCATATGTGGAACTAATTCTTGGGCCCTTTATCTTTTTTTGTTCCTTTCTTGTTTTTTGCCATATTCCTGAAAGTATCGCGTTCTGCGTCAGTTCACGTGTCATTGTGTAGCCCTATGTGATGATTTTTACATAGGGGGTACTTGTTTCCTATTTATCGCTGCCATCTGTCTTGTGAAGAAATCCAATTTAGATTTTTGATTCTTCAAATCCCTAATTTGTCTCACATGGTGCATTTCTACACTCTGTGTATCTCCACAGATCACACATTCTTTGAATAGATTAGATCTGGTGAACTTTGCATTTCATACTTTATCTATAACTTTAAATGGGTCACCCACCTGCGTGGTACCCTTTACAATGGATTTCTTCCTGAAATCTATTGGTTTATAGACCGCCACTTTCTTCACTTCTCCGCTCTTCAGCTCCACATTACATTCTAAATCTCCACCAAATTTTCTAAATACTCCTGCTAAGGTCTTTATTTTGAATTTTCTACCTAATGTCAATGCACATGACTCTTTTAGTAGCCATATGACATTAGCTAGTAAATCCATATTAGTAGTGAAGTTATAGTAATTATATATACCTCTCATTACCGCATTGTAGTATCTCACTATGTCTGCGTGGTCCAAGTTTATCAGATTCCCTTTGAAGGTTCCTCTATAGACTAGTCTCTTGTGATCTTGGTGCATCGTCCTTTTTCTAATGAAGCGATTCATTTCTAATCTTTTTAGTACCTTCTCATTATCCATGTTGAATCGGATTCTAATCTTCTTCCTTCTGGCTATGATTCTGGAGTCTTGCTCTACTTCCTTTGATTTAAACTTCAAATTTAGTATCTCTATAGGTTTGATGATACCCTTCATGTGAGGGGCCATCATTTTATAACCTAAGAAACTGACCGGTTTCTCAGAGTATTTTGTTATTCCGGTTTTATCCGGGTTTAACTTTAGTCCTAATTGATTATTTATAAATTCTTCTACTTTTACAAGTATTGATTCGGCTATATTATGGCCTCCTTCTACTCCTATTATGAAATCGTCCGCGTACCGTGTATAGTTAACTCTAACGTACTCATTGTCTAAAGCCATACTTGGAGTACTTAGAAGTTTGTTATGAAGCTCACGATATTTGTCTGGGTAGATTTTATCCTGCCCTTTTCTTCTCATGTACTTCATCTTATTGGTGATAGACTCGTATTCCTTACTCTTCTTCTTCTTGGTTCCTACATTAAACTGTTGTTTAATGTCTTCCATGAATAGATCTAATTGATGTAGGAATATGTTACAAAGCAGTGGACTCAATATGGATCCTTGTGGAGTCCCTGTGTCTAGGTGCTCATGCAGGTTACCGAATTCGATGTAACCTGCTTTTAAACCTGACTTAATGAGCCTTAGTGTCTTTTCACATGTGATAGTTTCTCTAAGGTATTTCATTAATTTATCGTGGGCAATAGAGTCGAATGCTTTAGCAAAGTCCGCCTCTATTATATAGTGACTACTTTGGAATTTTGCATCTATGTGTCGCATGGCTGTTCTAGTACCCCGATTGGGTCTGAAGCCATGAGAACAATCTAAGAAGAACTTTTCGAATATAGGTTCCATTACTAATTTTATTGCGTTTTGTACGATCTTGTCTCTAGGGGCCGCTATGGTTAGCGGTCTAGTTTCTTTCTTACCAGGTTTAGGTATTTGGACACGTCTAGCTGGAGGGAAGTTGAAAGTTCCACTACGGAGATCCTTCTGTATCTTTTCCAACAGCTTTAGACTGACTCCGTCTAATGTTTCCGGGTTCACACCTTCGGTCATATTACCTGGTTTACTTTTTATTAATTCGTACGCTACAACTAAATTATTCATGTTCGCTATGGACTTGATGTTTATATCTTTCGGACTTGTGGATACTATACTACCATCGCTGCCACGTTCCGCCGTTAGGCCGGCTTTTGATGATAACGTTCGTATCTTTTGGTTAAAAACTGTCGCCCTTCGCAGATTAGTTCTTTTGGGAATTTCTGCTACTACGACGACTCCGTCACCCCTCGACTTTCGTTCAAGGCCCAGATTCGAAATCCGGTACATAGGTACCCCTAGGATTACTCCTAGGGCCACCCTTAGGTGATCCCGCAGTTCCTCAATGTGGGCCGTTATACACTCATTTCTGCATTTGTGTTTTACAACTTCACTATGTGTGATGATCATCGATGCATATAATCTGGCGAACAAACTGATGATAAAATGTTCGTACATCGATCACTTGCCCTTAATATAGCATGACAAGAGGTCCCCTCATGACGATCCAAATGTAATCAGATTCGTTATCCTAATCTTTGTATAACTTAGATAAGGATGGCCCCCTAAAACTGCTATATTAGTTTCGTTCCATCCCTTTAACTTCCGCTTGGCTGTTTGGGTTTCCCCGAGAGGTTTGACCTCTCCAGCTGGAAGCCTCTTTACTTGACCAGACGTCAAGGGTTTTAAACAAACCAACCCGCCACTGAAACACAGCGGCGCACTCATCAGAAGCGCATGTGCGGTTATAATACTATTATATAATTGATTATCAGCTATATATTGTACACCTGGACCACTTAATTCCATTCTTATCAAAACAGAGAACGCTGTACCTAGTAACCCTGAAAATAGTGCAAAGATTAAGTACAGGGTACCAATGTCCTTAGCATTGGTAGACAAAAACCACCTTTCTGTTCAAACCGATATAGAGGACTTTTTAAGCTCGAAAACGTTTTTAGGGCCATTATTGGCAGAATTAACCTGCTCTTCCTTATCACAACTCTCTGAATTCATTTTTATTAAATAATAATTGTAACATATCTCTTATATTAAGATAGATAGTCTAACTTATTGTGTGCATAGTGTAGACGTATCTTAAATTAAAGATAGTTAGTAAATATCTCTAAATTGTCAAAAAATATATAAAAAAAGAGCTACAATGCTATATCCTAATCCTGTGTATACTGATCCTGACTTCGTAGGATACGGGTAAGGATCAGAAGTATGCTCTAATTATATATTTCCAAATTTTATTTTATTTTGTAATTTTAAAAGATTATGGAGGAATCGAACCCCTTACTTAAGATTTGCAATCAGAGTGTAAACCATTTACTTCACAACCTTTAATTATTGTGCAGTACTCCTAATCCTCCGGATACAGAAGAGGAAAAGTTCCTCTTCGTAAAAGTCAGGAGTCAGGAAGGCTGCACAATAATTAAATATATTTATATATAAGGCTATCTTCTTTCCTGTATAGATAGCCTACCACTGCGGAGCCTTAAATAAAAAAGAAATAAAGAAGTCAAGACTTTTGGCTATCCTTACTACGTAGGAGGAGGATACAGCAGCAGCCGCTGCGTACTTCGTACAGCAGTACGCAGTACTTCTAATCCTCCGGATAAAGATATGAAAAATATTTAATATTATTATTATTATTATTATTTTTCTTTTTCTTTACCCTTGCTCTTATTCGTAGATTCTTTTAAAGCCTCTTCTTCCTGTTCAACTAATTTCAATTCAATTTCTGACGCGCAAATAGATTCCTTTTTAGCTAATATTGCTAATTGTTCTTTAGCACTAGGCACATTACTATTTTGATACATTTGCTTCATCACCTCAATGGTGTCTAAAGTTTCGGATAGTTCTTGGACAGTAATCGTTTTAACACGCTTATCAAAATCCGAACTGTTAATAAATTTGCTAACTAGAGATTCTTCATCATCTGAATCTGAAAGGTAGTTTTGACCATTTGAATCATCTGAGTCCATTTCATAATCTGATTCTGTTATAACACCTCTATGTACAGGCGTTCTTACAGAAGAAGGAATATCTCGGCTACTAGAAGCTGAAGCAGGATCCTTAGGTAAAACAGGGCTATTAGATGGTGAATTGTCATCGCCTCCTGAGTCTGAACCTTTATTTAAGGTTAAAGGCCTTTGTGCCTTAAAAGGTTCAGATGAATCCGATCTCTCAGGCAAGTTATCACCACCACCTGTCATATACCCTGGGTTAATTTCAATAATATCAGATAATAATTCTAATATACCCCTTAAAGAAAGTTTAACTATTAAACCCAAGAACCCTGAAACAAAATACACGGAATTTTCCGTAATATCTATATTAAATATATTTAATATAGATAAAGTCATATTTGAATTCTTAGCATAAAAAACCGCGATTATAAAAACTATACCTGTAAATATGTTTTTGAGCGAAAATTGTGTCTTTAAAGACACAAGGAGGGATCGAAGAATTTGTTTAAAGATTATCATGGACCATATTGTTGTTGTTTTTTATTTAATTATTTTAAGTTACATTTTCCAAAGGAGTACTTCGTGGCGGATACCTTATTCTCATTTTGCCACGCGACCCTTTAGCTATAGAAGTATTTTCATTAAGGTAAAATATTACAAGGTTATAAAGATTTTCATCACCTTAGCCTTAAGAGCCTCCGAGATGATTCGAACATCTACCCCCTACTTAACAGTAAGTGCTCTACCAATTGAGCCAAAGAAGCTTAAAAACTAGATACGAATAGTCGGAATCGAACCGACAAAACCGGCTTGGAAGGTCAGGGTTTTACCATTAAACTACATTCGCTTAAAAACTAGATACGAATAGCCGGAATCGAACCGACAAACCCGGCTTGGAAGGTCGGGGTTTTACCGTTAAACTACATTCGCTTATATATTTATTTATATTTATATAACATCTTAGAGAAAATAAATAACATCAAGGGTGCGACTTCGTAGCGCACACAGATCCATCTATCTTTATAGGACATCTCAGAAAATAGATAAAGATATTTCTGTTCTGTTTATATAAAACCTCAGGAAAATATCTTTATCTATTTATCTTTATAGGACACCTCAGGAAAATATCTTTAGATATTCCTGTTCTGTTTATATAATACCTTAGGAAAATATCTTTATATATTTTTTTAGCCTTTTATAAATTACTTCATATATATAGTTTAAGGATCCTTAAACTATATTTATATAATATAAATACAAATCAGGGCTCCTCCTCCGAAGGAAGGAAAGAACAACAAATAGATAAAAAGTAAAATAGCATACATAACTGAACTACTATACTTTAAATAAACAAACTTAGTCACCACCATCTGAGTCAGATATAGGAGGCATCTCTGTACTTTCTTTTTCTATAACAAAATCTATAGGTGATTGATTATCACCAGTTTTCTGTCGTTTTGAATTAAGATTTTCTTCTTCATCACTTTCAGAGATAGGATGTTGACGTTTTAGGTTTTCATCCTTAGAACCTAATAAAGGTGATAAATCGCTTGAAGGCTCTGGACTTGATCCCTCAGAATCAGGAAGTAATGGAGGAGTCTTAGGTGTTACTTGATTATTAATAAAAGGATCATCTTCAGGTATATCCTCATAATAAGGTAGCTTTTCCTTAAGCTCTTCGGCCTTCTTATCTAGATCCCTTCCTCACTTAGTTGCGGCGGGATTCACCCCTTCGTAATCATCACCGGGTATGTTTGTCAGTATTTCCCCCGTCTTTTCTTCAACTCTTTTCATAATTTCCTTCAAATCAAGATCAGGATATCTAGCTATAAGGTCGCTCTTTAAATCATCCACATAATCAGAACTTTCTTGATTATCAGAATAGTTTTCCTTGAGTGCCTCTATACGATCATCGACATTCTCCTTACATTTAGAGAGCTCAACAACAGGTCTCCAATCTACCTTTGGCATTTTTGATACCACAGGTGGAGCATTCTCATTAAGATGTGTATCGATATCCGCATCAACTCCGGAGTACTCCATATCAAGTTCCTCTTTTGTTTTTTTATTCTCAGTGTTTGTTGGGTTATTGTCGGCTTTTAACCCACTAGTAGTATGAAAAGATCTTATAAACATTAATATATTACGGTTAGGGTTAAATATAGAAATTTTTCTCGTGATTCGGTCAGGATTAGTTTTTTGTCCCTGATAAGTCTTTATTCCGAAAAGATAAATCAACGAAAGTATTTTCAATTAAACTAATTACAGGTACAATAATTATAAAATAACTAAAGTATAAAACTGTACTTAATTGTCCTAACTCTATAAATGGAGATTCCACATGACAAGCTCCTAATTTCATTAATATTAAGAAATTAACTACAAAAATTCAGAATCCTAATTTACTTAAAGGTCTAAATTGTAAACCTTTTGATCTACCTAAATCTGTTATAGGTAATAACATTATTGCTAATATAGCACTAAACATAGCTATAACACCTAATAATTTATTAGGTATAGATCTTAGTATTGCATAGAAAGGCAATAAATCGATTGGCCAATTAACATTATATCCCAAAGGGATACTTATGACAGCTTTATAATCCTATTAATACTTCTCTTACTTCGTTAGGTAATTTTTTTGAAGCTCTTTCAGTAGGAGATAAACGGGTTATTCCTTTTGTTGAACGTGCAGCAAATAATACTAAACTATACATAAAGAATAGTATAGGAAATAAATCAATTGGTGGTGTGTTAAACTCAAGGTATCTCTACCTTGATCGGACTATATCTTCAATTAAAAACATGGAAAGTGCCTTTAATTGTCTCGTGCATAGTCTCTGAAGATTCCTTAATTAGCTTAGTGTATATTAGCTTAATAAAAGGTTTTCCTGCTGATTGTCATATTTTAATTTGTCGCTAATAAATTAAGCGGTTAAATTTATCCGCAGCTTAATTCATTAGCGCAGCAACAAATGAGTTTCCAGCAATTCGCGAGATTTTAGAATGACATTTATTATACTTTATCATTCAGGCACAATCGCAGGAGGAGTTTGCATAGGATTTGCCCAGATCGAATTAGTCTGACATGATGTTATTTCTTCTAGCACCCTGACTCTCAAGCTTATTTATTAATTAAGGGGTACTACGAAGTAAAGAAAAGAAAAACAGTAGTTTATCTTCCTTGCGTACTCGTATTTAGCCTAATTGGTTAATTCAATCTGAAAGAATTTTATCTCTATATTGCACAGCAGCTGCTAAAGCTTTATCTTGACCGTCTCAAGTTGAACACATAAATGCCTTATTAGACTTCGGTAATTTCAAAGTAGAAGGGAAACGTACTTGTCAACCTCGAACTTTGTGGTCCGACGTATATATAGAAGAAATATAGCATTCTCCTGTATCCCTACGAGCAGAAGCTACTTTTAATCAATCCTCGATACGATCCATTCAAACTTCTTTATCTGTGAAACGTTCATTAGTACTTGCGTATATTTTATTAACAAGCGCTCTTAAACCAAAATAAGTGTGATGGCCTCCTGAGTTAACCAACCGCTCTACTCAAACTAATAAATTAAAACTATCACTTTTTCCGTACAAGAAATGGGAATAATTTTTCAACAGAGGAAATAGAGAATTAAATACATTATTAATTCCTTTAACGGTTAAAGTGTACGTAGTAGCACTTTTCTCCAAATAAGTTTTAATATTAAGTGCGTTTAAAGTGTCAGTCATTATTTCCATAATATATTTATTAGATTCAACATTAGATTGTACTATATTAAATAAAGGACAAATAACAACAGTACTATTTTTCTCTTTCCATTCGAGTTTTAAATGTAAAGTACCATCACCTAAAAAGAATCCCAGTATAAATAAGAAAGAAGGTTTTATAGGTTTATCTTTATAAGAAACCTTCGGTAATTCTTTCAATAAGGCCGGATCTAATCCTAAAGAAAGTAATTTCTCTTCTAAACTTACTTTATAATTAGATGAATAACCAGTTAAAGAATAAACAAGGCTTATTAAATGAACTTTAGACATATTATCCGAAGTCTGTTTGATATGATTTTTTAATGCATAAATTTTGTTTAGTTTAAGTATAGCACGGTATTTTTCACCATATAGCATATTGAAATATGGAACAAACACAGAAAAGAAAGTATCTCAACCGGACAATCTATAAGCGATAACAAATTTACCAAAACTATTCAAAGTTATACTGAAAGTCCCTTTGTTACACAAAGCTTTGTTTAATCTAATAAAAAATTTGGCACTTTCGATCGAAAACAATTGAGTTGCCGTGCAAAGAGGATAAAAATTTAACCCAGATCTAAAAATGCCACCAATATACCCTTCCGCTTGCCAGAAACCGTTGGCAAGTAAACAGAATTCTTTATCTGAACCACCTTCTGATGGGGCCGAAGAGTTTTTTAGTAGCGGAGCTCTCAAAAATAAACTTTTAACTTCAGAAAGAGTCATTAATTTATTACCTACTTTTCCTTTAACGATAGATTTAATATCGTTTTCCGGTTCAGTTAGGTGAGATTTATCTTGATCTCTAGAAGATATAATACTTTCAGTCTTTAATAAAGTATAGAAAGTAACTAAATAACAGATATGGCTGACTAAGGCCTTCTCCCTAAATAAGTTTAAACCTATCCATTTAACGGAACCTTCTCGTCAAAGAACTTCCTGCATCCTTTCAGATGGGGCTTGACTATATCTTAAGCTTGCGCCAACCAACATTTAGTCGATGAACTGCACACCATTATTTCACCGGCCGCCAGCTAAGCTTAGCGACAAAATACTTGGTGCTTGGCTGCGGATTACCCATTTATCTATATTCATTACTATTAGCCCTACGAAGTAGGGGATAAGTTTTTATGAAAAGCTTTAGTAGCCATCACATAAATAATCAATTTCGATTTTACCATACCGCGAGTCATTACCTGCGCCATAAGATGTATTACTACTCTTACTTGGTTGAGATTGCTTTAGGGACTTCCCGCAATTTGAAGGTTTAATAGCCAGAAGTTCATTCTGACAATAACTAAGACTTTCCTAATTATATAATTATCACTATCACCTAAAACATTAGGTGCAAAGAAAACAAATGAACTTAAAACAAAAATAAAGATAAATATAGTTATTAAATCTTTAAATAAATAATAAGGAGCGAATGTTATTCTATCATAATTACCTGAAACACCTAATGGATTACTTGATCCAGCTGTATCATGTAATGCAATTAAATGCATTAATACTAAAGCTACTAATATAAAAGGTAAAACAAAATGTAAAGCAAAGAATCTATTTAAAGTAGCATTGTTTACGGAAAAACCTCCTCAAATGACAAATTTTTGGCTCCTGACTAACTTCGTAAGTAGGAGCAGTATATTATTTAATTTATACTTACACCCTTAAGGATGTATTTAGACTATGTCTTAAACCTTAAAAGGTTTTGGGAGTATCGTGTCGAGCTTATTGTTGGTATAACTCACTCGTTAGTCGTTGAACGTTTTTAATTCATTAATATACACCGAATTAAACTTCGCTACAAATAATCTAATAAATCGGAGAAAATTTATTAAATGTCCTTGTAATTTTTCCCATTTGCCTATAAAATAATTGAGAGCTTGCATGCATGCATGCATGCAAGCAACCTGTCTACTGCGTATTTAATTAGTGCGATATCCTTAATATTATAGGCTAGCATGCAGCATATTTATTTAGTAGCGGAGCTACTGCTTCCTTCTCCTGACTAACTTCGTAAGTAGGAGGAGAAGTCAGCCAGCAGCGAAGATATCGCTGCAGTCTATTATTTTAAGGAGCCCATTACAACGCAGGCTTCGCAGCCTTAGTTTATTTATTTAGCATAATGCACCTAGCTAGATATACTATAGATTATCTGGATATATTAAGTTAGCATAACGTGAACTTTTATGTAAATCACTTAATCATTTAATATATTGAATATATTTTAACCCTATTAAAGGATGTAAGCCTGAAAATGAGAAGAAATTTATAACTTTTTGTATGTCAGATTTAGTAGCGGAGCTACTAACACCAAATTGATTATAATTATTTGAAGTCTCTATCGCTCTATTTGTATTAAATATCAATTTAAAAGCTTCAAATAAATTACGATGTATTCTTTGTTTTAATTGAAAACAGCCATCATTATTACTTTTAATAAAAAATGAACCTTCTGAACATGAAAATCCTACAATTCAATTTTTAAAAAAAGGTAATAATGTGTAATCCAATGGATTTTTAGGTATTTCAAAAACGGATGGTATATTTGTTATATCTGGAATCTCCTTATACATCTTGATATCATTTTCTAATATATACATAGATAAATTAAATTGATTTATTCTAGTCTCAGTTAAAAAAAAAATATTATTATGTATAAGCAATGGAAACATTACTTCTTGTAAGTCAGTTTTATTAATTACTAGTTTACAAGTTGGACTTCTTAAATCCTTATATACATTTATTTTTCCTATTTTTAAAATTGAATGTATATATTCTAAGATAGAAATGTCTTTTAAATGAAGAGATATAACTAGCTTTATCGCTATAAAACCTTTAGGCGTTTTAGTTACTTGAATATACCCATCTCCATCTATTAATCCTACTAAAAAAGCTAAAAAAGATGAAGGGATAGAAATATATTCTTCTTTATTAGATCTTAAGGCCTTATTACCTTTTTTTAAAGCATTTGGATGTACAATACCTATTGTAGGTATGCGTAAATTAGGAATATATTTATTAGGTGCTAACTCTGAAAATGTAAATAATTTTAATGAGTTGCGCACACTTCGTAGGGTGCGTACGAAGTGCTCCCCGTGCATTATAAAAATAAATAAACTAGGCTGCTGTACGAAGTATGCCTGCATTACTGTAATATTTATTGACTCAACAATATCTTGTCCAATTCATGGTATAGCACTTATAAGGTTTGTAATAACTGTAGCACCTCATAAACTCATTTGACCATAAGGTAATACATACAAACTTACTTATTAATATTTAATAATAAGCTAGAATAACTTTGAATTCGTATATTCTATTAGTTAAATTAGAACAATAAACTGCTATTTAACTAAAAGTTCCGACTGTGCATTAAGCAGCATTTCAGCCACCCATTAGTGACCCAGTCTGTCGCGATCATTTATATAACCGACGATCTTAAAGTTTAAACTTCTTTGATCGTTTTCACTAATATCGCCAAATAATAATAAATACTATTCTATATCCCCGTCGGGTTATACCACTTTAATTTTTTTTTTTCTCTATAAAGATTATTAAAAAAAAATTATTACTCATGGGACTATAATTTAATATAAAAATAAAGTATAAAAATAAAGATAGCAAAATAACTATTTACTGCGTTATTTCATAGTGCTACTTACGAAGTTAGTCGGCAGCACTGCCTTTATTTCATAGTAGTAGCGGAGCTACTAACTTCGTAAGTAGGAGGAGGAGCATGCAGGTAAATCTTTTACTATTCATTGTCTTTTTACTAATCCTTTTTCTGTTTTTAGTGCTCTTCTAATGGTTTTCTCACCGCAGTTTATAGATTTAGCTGCGTCTAAAATAGTAGGATATTGACCGTAAACAGTTCCATTCAAGTTATACAAAACTACAGGTCTTGTATTTGTTATACACTTTTGTTTAGTTTCATATGACATAGGAGTGCTAGTGCTAGTGCTAGCTCTATTTAAAGCCTTTTCTCTCATTTTTTCTATTATTTCAAAAGAAAGCTTTTTACCTTTATTTAGATTACCTATTATTTCACGTCTAGCGTCACTATATATATCTCTCATATTTTGACGATCAATTTCAGTATGTTTGTAACCAAAACTAGAACCTGCTTCCGTCAAAATATTATAATTAGGAACTAACAATTTTAAATATTTATCTTCTAAATCTAATAGTTCTTTGTTATTTTCTTGAGTAACAATATTAGGATATAAATCTAATACAATAAAAGCAAAATTTGTCAAATCATATTTTTTTACAGCTAATTTAACTATTTTGCTACCTCTAAAATAAATAAGATGATTACTAAATCTAGCATAAAATCTATTAGTTGATGCAGAACCTACATAATAGTCTTTAGTTATATTATTAACTATCATATATATACCGCTTAAACCTCGGGTATCATTTAAAATTTGTTTTCTAGTTTTTTCTGAATTTATATTTTCATAAATATATACCGGGTTTAAACCTAACTCTTTAATTATTGTATTTAGTCTTTCAGATATTTCAAGATTATCTGAAGAACGATTTGTACAATATCCTCTTTTTATTATGCTTTTATTAAACAGTGCTGCGTACTTCGTACAGCAGCCATGATTGTTTATTTTATTATACTTTATATTTACTTTAATTTTTAGATTAAACCATTTTGGGCTATGCTCATAACCCAGGAAAGCTGTCAAAATTCCGGCAAACTATAACCTAAATTTATCTGTATAGTGCCCCTGTACCTTATCAATATATTAGTCCCCAATATCTAGCTAAATATCTTTATAATATATATCATCTAAAGCCTTGTGTAATCATTGGCAGCTAGTGAGTGAAACACTGCTATGATTAGGAACTTCCGACTGTACATTAGGCATCATTTCAGACACCCACCAGTGACCCAGTCTGTAGCGATTATATAATTAACCGACGGTCTCTAAACAGATAACGAATGTTTAACCGTTTTCACTAGTATAGCCAGGTAATATACCCAATACCCCTGTCAGGGTATTCTACTTTTATAATTAATACAAAAGCTATTAATTATAACAGTATATTTTTAATTATATATTGCATATACTCTAATTTAAAGTAGGACTTTGATTTTAGGAGTCAAGTTAAATATACCCTATAAATTTATATTTCATTTCGTCTACTATATACGGTTTAACTATTAAAACTAAATCAGCCATGGATTCTTTTCATATACTTATTTTTCATTGATTAATATGGCCTGCTTTTATAACACTAGTTTTAAGCCCATATTTTTCATTAAGTATTTTACTTAAGTAAAGACAATCATTAAATGAAAAACTATTAGTTGCAATATTTATCCCTTGATTTTTTTGTCTCGATCCATCTTGCATGATTCAATGAGCTAAACCAATAGGTGTTATAAATTCTCCTATTCAACCGGGTATTTTTTTTATTCTGGTACCATTAACTTCATAATAGAAGGAATTGTATATCCATAATAGACTAGTAAAACTATGGGTAGTTAATCTATAGTTATAACGAGTTAATGTTGGATCTAATCGTTTGTCAACTTTTGCTTCAGATTTAACGATTAATTTAGGGGTGACTGTAGAACAGTACCCTAAATTATATAAAAGAATGTTAAGATGATGTATATAAGCAGAGTTTTTTACACTTTGTTCAATACAAAATCTAACACTATCCATTTGTTGACCTTTTATCTTATCACCTCAAAAATCTCCTAACATCCCGCATATTATTACGGATAATCCATCAATATTATGAGGACCTATCCTTTGGACGGCTTTAGTTCTACCTTTATTAAAAGGTAAAACAGAAGGTTGGTTATTATTTTTACATTTAACTTGAGAATCCTCTAATCAATTTGGCCACATAACTTTTTTAGTAGCCATCATAAGTATAAGTATTACTGTACCTATAGCTCAAACTAATGTTCTTGGTGCTCTATATGATCCATAGTATATTCCTCTTCCTATATGTAAATACACTAAGAAAAAGAAAGCTGAAGCTGTGTTACTATGTAAATAACGAACTAATCATCCATTGTTTACATCACGCATAATCCTGTGGGAATAATTTCTATCTACTATAAGCTAACCCCTAGACGCGCTATCTATGGGCTTAGATGAGAAAATATATTTATTTTTATATAATCTATTTGTATCTATATAACGATTACAAGTGTTACTACTAGGGTTTAAACCCAATGCCTTATGAGCTGTACTGAATGATGGAAAAGGAGATCCTTCCATTAAACCTTCATTTGTATAAATATATACAATTTTAGGGTTTTCAGATCTATTAGCTATACTAAACTTACGTACATTTTCAGTATGTGGTAAATCTAACTTTATATCAAAAGGAGAATCTTTTTTTATAATATCCTCAAATTTTTTACTAATATTATTAATTATTTCATTAGCATTATGAGTAGATACAGTAGTACTATATCTTTTATTAAGAATTTCGGATATATCTAAAAATAAAATTTTTCCTTCAAGTGTATAATAATACCCACGGATTTTTAATATTAGAGCCATCCTTCATAGTTTAAAATCTAAGGCTTTACGGCTATAAAATTTATATTCATCCAGTATAGGTAAAATGTAATAATATAAAGCGTCTACATTAGCTACAGCTAAAGACACTACATTTGTTCTAACATTAGTAGTATTTGTAACTTTTACAGGTAATATCTTATTATTTTGACCCCTCGACCTAGGGCCAGGTCCTTCGGTCTGGGCCAAATCGGTGTGAAAATATTTAGTATTATTGGATAAATTAATTAAATAATTAATTAGTGCATTTAAACATTCCTGGCTTGTATTTTTTTGAGCCACTTGAAAATACAATGAAGATCCTGTTTTAATACCAAAAGTACCTTCACCTTCAATAAAACCTATAAATCAGTTAGGGTTTATTATAATTTGAGATTTTGTCGTATCATATGTAAATATTTCTCTTTTAGAATTCATATTATTTTTTAGCAAAAATATGAATTCTAAATTAGCATCAGATAAGTTTTTCTGCTCCGCCTTATTTCTAATAAGCAAAGCTTGATAAAAATCTTGAAAATCTAGTTTTTTACTTGTGTGTAAAGGATAATTATTAAAAATAGAACATATTGTATTTATACCTGATATATCTTCTACGATAAAAGAACAACGATTTCTACTTTGTTCTTCTGTTACTCTACCAATATTTAAATTTGATTGAATAATTTGAAGAACTTTTATATCATCAAGATGTAAACTAATTTTAAATCTTAATTTTACATAACTACGATCTATAGTTATTAAAAAATTACCCTCAGCATCAGTAAATCCACTAAATCAATGTAAAAACTCCTCATTTTTATTTACCATATTATCATTAAATTTTCCATTTTGCGTATGCTGCACTGCTCCGTATCCCCTCGTAGGATATGAGGGGATACGCGTAGTAGAAAATTTACATAATCCCATTTTATTTTTAATACCTGATACATGAATAGATGACAATAAAATTATGCTTTGCAGGCATAGACAGAGAATCATTCATACCTTGTCTCACAACAAGAATTGGACTATATCTTCGTCTATTTTTTTTTTGT
>Ga0233386_1000237_pt1 | contig 16614 bp, 39 predicted proteins | sample ElkDunMinimDraft_17_FD_191544 | JGI IMG/M metagenome (GOLD analysis project Ga0233386, IMG submission 191544) | Fecal eukaryotic communites from dung pellets of Tule Elk in California, USA - Elk Dung G4 | ecosystem: Host-associated > Mammals > Digestive system > Large intestine > Fecal | place...
CAATAATAGAATCACAATCACCTATTCTGCCACAAAAGAGGGTGATTCCTCTGCATCTGTGAGTGGTTCGGTGCAGGACAATGTGACATCAGTGGTCAACCTTGACAACAACTATGCATGGACAGTTGCCATCAAATTGGTTGACAGTTTAGGAGGCACAACAACCTATTCAGTTTATATCTCCAGAGGAATGCCTATCATCTACTTTGACAGGCTCAAGTCCTCTGTTGGCATCAACTGTTTTCCAAAGGAGGAGCAGTCTCTTGAGGTCAATGGAGTCAACATGGAGAAGAATGTCATGACTGCCTATTTGGATGCAAATGTGACCAATCTTGCAGTGAGCACATACACCAAGATTCCTCTGGATGATTCCAATTCAGTTGGATCTAAACTGACTCTCCAGAGTGATGGAGGCATCAAGATTGGTGCAAATATCTCCAAGATTCTTGTCTCTGGGAGAGCATCAATTCAAGGCTCTGCCACAACAGGCAGGAGGCACTTGAGAATCATGAAAAACTCATATACAAACAACAACACTCTTGCATGGTCTCAAGATGATTTTGGAGCATCAGTGACAGAGGACATTGTCATCACTCCAACACTTGCAGATGTGCAGGAGGGTGATGTGGTTTATATGTGGTATTATGTGCCAAACTCTGCTGACACACTTGGAGGCAATGCATACGGATGCAGAACATCAATGACTGTTGAGGTCATTGCATAAGGAGGGAGCATGGAAAATTTAACACTGAAAGACATTTCCCTTGCAATCACATTTATGGTGGGATTCCTTGGAGGAGTTGGATTCCTCTATAAGTCCATCAAGGGATTTCTTGAAAAAATAATCAAAGAGCAGTTTGCACCATTCAATGAGAGCATTGAGGACTTGAAAACAAATGTTGAGAGAGTAGACATGGAATCCTGCAAGAATTATCTTGTCAGATGCCTTGGAGACCTTGAACATGGGAACAAACTCTCTGATGTAGAGCAGGAGAGATTCTGGGAGGAATATGAACACTATCTCAAGATAGGAGGCAATTCCTATGTCAAACACAGGGTTGAAAAGCTACAACAGGAGAAAATAATTTGATATAATTGAATCAGCAAAACACTACACCATTTTATAGTCCCTTTCCTATTTTTGAGCCATCCTTTGTGGGTGGCTCTTTTTTTATGTCTTGATATACTCCTAAAGGTGTACAAAATAACCAAGGCAGGAGGGCAAAATCTTGTGTATTCTGCGAATAGAATACTACACCAAAAGGAGTATAATAAAATTAAGAAATGAAACAAAGCACTATTTAAGGAGGAAACACCATGAGAGTTAAGGAAACAAGAACAATGCAAGTCACATTCAAATTTGGTTCAGTCGCAACAGTCAGTGTCAAGATTTATGAGGGCAAGACCTTGAATGAATGCCTCAAGATGAGGAGTGAGGACATAGATGGAGTTATCATTGATGGTCTCTATGTCAAGATAGCATAACACAGGGAGGCACAAGCCTCCCTCCAGAAAGGAGCAGAAGATGAATAAATATCAAATTTATTTTGAGGGCAGTTTGTTTGTATGGGCAGAGAATGAAGATGAGGCAATCTCAAAAGCAGATGATGTGATAGATGGAGATGCAAGGACACATTTAGACCATGATTATAGTATAAACAACATTGAGGTGATTGATTGTGAGGAGGGCAGGTCATGAGGATTCCAAAGAAATATTATGAAAGAGTCAAGTTAGTTGAGCATGATGAGGATGGATGGTGGATCTATCTCAATTATGGTTGGTGTTGGGATTGCAAAGGTCTCCACATCATCCATGAGGACACACAGAAAGAGGCTCTTGGATGCTTAAAAAACACTAATCGTTGCAATTGTGATGAATGTGCTAAACACATTTTTGATGCAATAGATGAGAGCACTCAAAAGCGGAAAGAAATGGAGGTGAATCAACATGGAATATAAGAGCAGATTGAAATGGATGAGAGAGGACAAGGGCATGACTCAAGCAGAATTGGCAGAGAAATCTGGAGTCAATGTGAGGAGCATTCAGAACTATGAGCAAGGTTTCAAGGACATCAATGGAGCAAAGGTTGTCACAGTTCTGCAATTGGCAGAGGCTCTGGACTGTGATGTCTATGAGATTATAAATCCAAGAAACTAAGGAAAAGGCAGGAGGCAATCCTGCCTATTTTTTTACATTATTGTATTTTATTGATATATTAGATTGGCAAGGCGAAATTTGACAATTCATGGAGGTTTTGATGATGAGATTTGAGAGAGTGAAAGAAGAAAAACGAGATGGCAAGGTCAACAAATTAATTGATGACTTTATCAAGACCAATTATGACAGAGTAGAAATAATCAATGAGGATGATTACAAGGATAATCAAGCAATGATTTCTGCCTTGAGATGGGTTATAAAAAATGATTATCCAGAAAAGGTCAAGGCATCCAAAATCAAAGAGAGGGTCTATCTCTCCAAAATAAATTTTGAATATAAGCAATAAAAAAAGAGAGGCAGGGTCATCCCTGTCTCTCTCTTTGCTCTTGCAAGTATTCATGGAATGTGTAGGAAATCATATCACATCTTTGTTGCTTGGAGAGGGCAAGGAATGCCACTCCATATTTCTGGACTAAGTGTGCCTCAATAGCATCATACATTTTCTTGAATTTCATATCTGTCATTTTTCATTCTCCTCAGTTGTTATTGTGTTTTAGCAAAACAAGATGACCATTAAAATGGTGGTTCAAACTTGCTAAAGGTCAAAGAAACTGCATGAAACCAAGGGTTTCACGCAAATTTCCAAAAGATGTCCACATCCTCATTGTCAATTTCTATCCTCTCAATGAGAGAGTTCACAAGCATTCTGATTTGGTCAAAATTTCCCTCATTCATCACATCCTCAAAAGATTCAATGATTTTGGTTGCCTCCTCAACAGACAATGATGCATTTGTTTTTGAGAGTTTATCAAGTTCCAAGACCAATTTCTTTTTCTGCTCATTTAATGGAGCAACCTTTTGTTGCACCTCCTCCATAGTAAATTCACCAACACCATACAAGTCCATGAATCTGGATTTTTGAGAGTCAATCTTTGCAATCTCTGTTGTGATGAGTTGCTCCTTTTTCAAGTGCTCATCAGTGAATTTTGATTGTCTAATGTCATGGATATTGGTTGGGTCATCTGCAAGTTTGCGGATTTCATCAAAAATCATGTTGTCCAAAATTTCCATTTTCCAAGTCTTATTTTTGCAGTTTGGGTCTTTAATCATGGATCTATTTATTTTTCTTCTGGAGTGGCAAGCATAATATCTATATTCTTTGTTGTATTGCTTATCTTTGAATTTGGTGGTTGTATATCGTGCAGAACATTGAGCACAGAAAATGAGACTGCCCAGATATGTAGTTCTCCCATGATTCTTGCAGTTAGAGTGACTCTTTGATTCATAGAGAGCAACACTTTTATTGAAAGTTTCCTCATCAATTATTGGTTCATGGTTGCCATCATAGGTCTGTCCATCCCAATGGAGTTTGCCAATATACAAATCATTGAGCATAGTTTCCTTGATTCTTTTAGTATGCCACTTGCCATATTTCTGCTTGTAACCTTTTTCATCAAAGATTCCATCAATCCTATAAAATGCATTTCCCTCTTGATATAGTTTATGGATTTCTCTGATTTGCATTGCCTCATATTCATTGATGACAAGTTCTCCATCAACATAGTCATAACCTATTGGAATATATCCTCCACCTGACCATTTTCCCTCTTTTGCTCTACCCTCTTTGCCCATTGCCATTCTTTCCTTGATTTGCTCTCTTTCTAGTTGAGCAAAAACAGACAAAATTCCAATCATTGCTCTGCCAAAAGGGGAGGAGGTGTCAAAGTTCTCAGTCATGGAAACAAACTCAACTTTATTTGCAAGGAAATAGTCCTCAATGAGTTCCAAGGTGTCTTTCTGAGACCTTGAGAGCCTGTCAAGTTTGTAGACAACAACAGAATCACCTTTTCCTGCCTTTATATCCTCAATCATATCTTGGAGTGCAGGTCTATCCAATGATGCTCCAGAATGTCCTGCATCAGTGTATATTTTGACAATTACCCATCCAAGTGCCTTGCAATAATCCCTCAATCTTTGAATCTGCTCATCAATGGAATATCCATCCCTTGCTTGCTCCTGTGTTGATACACGAACATATAAAAACACTCTTTTTTTATTTTTCATGGTTGCATCTGCTCCCTTTTCTTTTTAATTAGTTCAACTGTCATTTCATTCATATCAAGCAGTGTCTCAAATTCATTATCAGACAAAGACTTTCCATCAATAGTCAAATCAATATAATCCTCTTTGTTTTTTCTCATATGAATGAGCATATCTGGAATCTCTGCAATCATAATGTGTTTCAAACTTTTTGTTGTAGGCACAATCCTATTTCTTGCAAGTTCATCTGCACTTATGCCCAGAGCCTTGCAAACTTTTAGGATGTTACCAATAGAAGAATTTGCAATTCCTCTCTTTAAAATTCCATCCATAGTTGAATAAGGAATCTCTGCCTTTTGAGTAAATTCTCTAATACTTTTGTAATAGGTCAGAATGTATTCTCTCAACTTTTCTTCAATAGTCATATCAATTCTCCTTTAAATTCAATAACCAAAGTATATATCTCAATTTAGGATGGTGCAACAGTAATTCACGCAAAATAGTGTAGTATTTAATTCATTTTGAGGAAAAATTCACTAAATCTAGTAAACATAGATTGACATTAACCTAATATGGGGTAAAATACAAGTCATAGAGTTCACGCAATTTGGTAAACTCTAAAAATTATTAACGAAAGGAGACAAAAGATATGTACCCAAATTTAAGAGCAGAATTGAGCAGGAGGGGATTGAATATGCGGACATTTGCTCTATTGGTAGGGATGCCATACACCACTATCAGAGAAAAATTAAATGGCACAAGACCACTGACATTCAATGAGGCATTAAAAATCAAGCAGACTTTGAATGTGGACATCCCTCTTGAGGTCTTATTCTCAAAGGAGATTGCATCATGATAAGACATCACTTGAAAGATGGCAGGATTCTGGATGACATCACAGGTCATGTGGTTAGAAAAGAAGATGTTCCCTTGGCATATCAGCTGATGGAACAGATGAATAATGAAAGAGCAAGAAAACGGAAATTCAATGATGGGGAGAATAGAGTTGATGAGATGTTTTCAATGGGTTCTATGGAAAATTCTTGAGACCAAGTTCGGTCTGATTCTTTTTTCTCAATCATTCTTTTATAAATCTATGGTTAAAAATTAATAATGTAGGAGGTTGAAAGAATGAGTGATTCACTTGCAAAGCATTCACCAAATTTTATTGATTTGGTGATTTGCAAAAATCGGCTTTATGTTTTCCAAGCACCTGCTTTCTCTCAATTGAAAGCAGGAGACCAAGTGGTCATCAAGGGAGACAATAATGTTGAGGATGTTGCAACAGTTGAGAGAGTCTACACTGCAAGAATGAGTGGAGAGGAGTTGGAGTTCATATTGATTGCAAGTGGCACAAGGTTGCCACTGAGGAAAATCCTCAAGAAAGTGGACTATAAAGAGTTTGAGTATGAGGATGAGGGCAGTGGATATGAAGAAAGCAGACTTGATTCCCAAACTTGATGAGTGGATTCTTGAGCAGAAATATCAAGAATATGCATCATCCACTCTCAATCAGTATAGAGCCAATGTCCAAAAGTTCATTGATTGGTGTCCAGAGGATGAGGAAATCACCAAGGACACAATGCTCAGATACAAGATGCATCTTGGAGAGGTTGCAGGTTCAACCAATTCAATCAATGTCTGGATTGTGACCATCAACAAATTCATGAAGTGGTTGGATCTAAAAGATTTGACCATCAAAAAAATCAAGATGCAGTCCAAGCAGAGCAATGAGGAGGTTCTTTCTGTTGCTGACTACAAGAGACTTTTGAGAATTGCCAAAAGACAAGGAAAACATCAACTCTACTACATCATGAAAATCCTTGCCATGACAGGCATCAGAATCTCAGAGTTGAGATTTTTCAAGGTTGAAAACCTTGGGAGCAATTATATCAATGCATTTAATAAAGGCAAGGAAAGGACAATCATTGTGAGGCAAGACCTCATGAGAGAGTTGAAAAGATATGCAAGGGAGCAGGGCATCAAGGAGGGATTCCTCTTTCCAAGTGCCTTTGTTGAGGGAAAGATGGTTCATCCATCTACTATCTGGAGACAGATGAAAGCAGTTGCAGGACAGGCAAGGGTCAGAAAGAGCAAGGTTCATGCTCATTCATTCAGACACTTATTTGCACAGGTATTCCTCAACACCTATTCCAACAACATCACAGAACTTGCAGACATCCTTGGACATAATTCCTTGGACACAACAAGACTCTACACAAGGACAAGTGATGCACAAAAGAGAGAAAAATTGGAGCACATGAAGTTTGAAAATGATGAAAAATGAGGGTCGATTTTTTCAAAAAGTATTTTTCAAGAAAAAAGAGACTCAAACCCTTGTGAAATCAAGGCAAGGGCGGTCAAGGTTAGGTGCAATATAATATTACGGTTATATTGCGGACAGGAAAGGGATTCATGAAAGGATTTAATTATGGATTTAAGACAATGTGCTTTTTGCGAAAAAGAAGTTGACAGGAGTGAAATGCAATTCACTCATGACTGTCATGGGATTCCATTCAGACTTGTTTGTCTGGATTGTTATGACAAGCTGATGGAAAAGGGATATGACGGAGAATATTACACAGAACTAGATGAGTGTATTGATGAGGATTATTAGAAAGGAGAGATGATGACTGAAAAATTAAAACAAATTATTGCCAAGGCAGAACACAAAGACTCTGGAACATTTAATGAGTTTTTGATTGTTCCAACAGGTGAAAAATATGATGGATTTTGGGGTGTGAATGGATTTGACCAAATGATTCTACTTGCAAAGAAAAGAGTTGAAAATGAATGGTGCATCTTGACCAATTATTCTGATTCATTTCATTTAATCAAAATTCACTCTGTCAATTTTGATATTCCATCAGATTTGAATTGTGTGAGGGTATTTTTAGATGAGTCAATTGAAATTCATGGAGTTGCATCATCAGTGATTGCATATGGAAAGGAGAAATAAAATGGGAGAATTAACACTTGCATTGAAAGAAAGACTTAGAATTTCAAAAATCTATGTTCAATGGTGCAAAGACAAAAGAATTGATGTGATGCCATCAACATTCCTTGCATGGTTAGAGATTCAAGGCTATTTGAATGCAGACAAAGTCAGAGAGGACTTGGCAAAAGAGAAAGAGGAATTGAAAGAGGAGGAAAATGAAAATGAATTTTGAAAAATTTCAAAAGATGGTGGGCAATCAACCTGCAAAGATTGAGGCACAAACAGACAAAAAAGGTGAGGGAACAATCTTGCTTGAGGGCAGAGGTCTTGAACTGATGGCATTATCAATGCAAATTGCACAGGATGTGATAGAAAAGACACACACTGATGTTGAGAATTATTGTGGAATGCTCAAAGAGGGAATCAGTGGCAAAAATGATGATTCAAAAGCAGATGAGGAATCAAAAGAGGAATCCAAATCAATCACAAAGGAGCAGTTCAAGGAGGCTTGGAAAAAAGTCATGGATGATTTATTAGATGATAAGGATTTAGATGCTACAAAAGTATTGTTGTTTTCAATGGTTTCCACAAAATGTGCAAATGATATGTGTGAATACTTATTTGGTGAGGGGTTTAAAGATGAATAATGCAGATACAACAATTGAGAGTTTGATTGAAAGCCTCAACAAATTTGAGGCAGACAAAGTCAAGTATTCCTTTGATATTGAAAAGGATGGAGAAAAATATGTCTTTAGTTACTCATTAAAAAGAGCAGAGGAGGATGAGGATGAATAAAGTCGTTTTATTGGGGAGGCTCACAAGAGATCCAGAGATTAGATATTCAGCAGGAGCAGAATCAAAGGCAGTTTCCAAGTTTTCTCTTGCAGTTGATAGAGCCTATAAAAAGGATGGAGAGCAGAGTGCAGATTTCATCAATTGTGTTGCCTTTGGAAAGTCTGCTGAATTTGCTGAGAAGTATTTCCGAAAAGGACAAAAGATTCTTGTTGAGGGCAGATGGCAGACAGGCTCATACACAGACAAAAGTGGTCACAAGGTCTACACCAATGATTGCATAATTGAGAAATTTGATTTTGCAGATTCAAAGAAAGAGGGAAATCCTGCTCCTGATCCACAGACAGATGCAGATGGATTCATGAACATTCCAGATGGCATTGATGAGGAATTGCCTTTCAATTAAAGACATGGGGAGGAACTAATGAGAAAAATTAAATTGCTGAGTTTGTTCAGTGGCATTGGAGCATTTGAAAAAGCACTTGAAAAAATGGATGTGCCTTTTGAAGTGGTCAATTATTGTGAAATTGACAAATATGCAAGCAAAGCATTTTCACTGATTCATAACCTTGATGAAAATATGAATCTTAAAGATGTGTCCAGGATCCAAACTCCACAGCTGCCTAATGACATTGATGTCATCACATATGGTTTTCCATGCCAAGACATTTCTAATTGTGGCAAACAAAAAGGGTTCACTGATGACAATGGAGATTTGACTAGATCAGGTCTGTTCTTTGAGGCATTAAGAATCATTGAGGATGTCAAGCCAAAGATTGCTATTGCAGAGAATGTGAGGGCATTGACATCAAATAAATTTAAAGCAGAGTTCAAGATTGTTTTAGACAGTTTGAATGATGCAGGATATAAGAATTATTGGTCAGTGCTCAACTCTCAAGACTATGGAATCCCTCAGAACAGAGAGAGAGTGTTTATCATTTCAATCAGAGAGGACATTGACCATGGATTCACATTTCCAGATAAGCAAGAATTGAAATTGAGATTGAGAGATTTGTTGGAGGACAATGTGGATGAAAAATATTATCCAAGTGAGGAGACCTTGAAATATATTCTCTCAGCAGGAACAAAGAATTTTTATTATGAGCCAGAAATTGATTTGGATATTGCAAGACCATTGACCAACACCATGCACAAGATGCACAGAGCAGGAACAGACAACTATGTCAGTGATTCATTTATTCAAAATGATGAAAAGCTCTGCATCAAAGAGGCAACCAAAAAAGGATTTGCAGAGGCAAGTGAGGGTGATTATGTCAACTTGCAGTTTCCAAAGTCAAAAACAAGGAGAGGCAGAGTGGGAAAGCAGATCTCACAAACCTTGATGTGCAGTGACCAAAATGGTGTGGTTGAGAAAAGAAACAATGCTCTGGGAATCCGCAAATTGACTCCAAAGGAATGTTTCAGATTGATGGGATTTGATGATGGGGATTGTGACATTTTGATGGAGCATGGGATTTCCAACACTCAACTCTATAAGATGGCAGGGAATAGCATTGTTGTGAATGTTTTAATTGCAATATTCAAAAACATTTTTGATGCATATGGAAAGGAGTTGACCACATGAGCAATCAATTATGTGTGGGAGAAGAAAGGGAGACTATAAATGGCAAAAAAATATTATTGGTTGAGGCTAAAGGAGGAATTTTTTAAAAGTTTAGCCATGAAGAAATTAAGAAGAATTGCAGGTGGTGACACATACACCATCATTTATCTAAAAATGCAACTCCTCAGTTTGAGAGATGAGGGATATTTATATTTTGAGGGTGTAGAAAACACCTTTGCAGAAGAATTGGCACTTGCTCTGGATGAGGATGAGGAAAATGTCAAGGTTACACTTTCCTATCTTCAAAGTGTGGGTCTTATTCAACAAATTAGTGAAACTGAGTTTCTCTTGAGTGAAGTTCCTGCACTAATTGGCAAAGAGACCGACAAGGCAGAACTTATGCGGAAAAAGAGGGCAAAAGAAAAACAAAAAATGATTGAAAGTGGTAACAATGTTACCGAACAGTTACCACCTGTTACTAATTGTTACACAGAGATAGAGATAGAGATAGAGAAAGAGAAAGAGATAGATATAGAGAGAGAGAAAGAGCAGAGAATCAATTATCTAAAGATAATTGATTTGTATAATGACACATGCGTGTCATTCCCTCATCTCAGAAGTCTATCTGATGCCAGAAAGAAAGCTATCAAGGCAAGACTCAAAACATACACTGTTGATGACTTCAAATTGATGTTTGAAAAGGTTGAGGCATCCTCATTCTTGAAAGGTGGCAATGATAGAAATTGGTCTGCCACATTTGATTGGATGATTAAAGATGCAAACATGGCAAAGATTCTTGATGGCAATTATGACAACAAGGATTCCATGCAAAGGAAAGTTGATGATTGGAAAGATTGGGTGGATTCATAACAGTATGTATATTAGCTTTAAAACATTTAGAGAGAATTGCTCTCATCAGATGGCAATTAGAGATGGCAAGCCTCAATGCTTGTTCAAGAATGGAAAACCTGCTCAAAGTTTTGATGATTGGCAGGACTGCAAGCAATCAAATTGTTGTTTGCTCAATCCAAAACTGAAAGAGCCTGTTGATGACCAATTAGAGGGGCAGATGTCCATTGAGGACTTTTTGGGAGGTGATTGAATGTGACCAAAAAAGAATTTGCTCTCATTGCTTTGGCATTACAAGAGTATTATCCCAGAGACAAACTCTTGCAGACTAATGAGGCAAGAGAGTTGTGGTTCAAGCAACTGCAAGATATTCCATATCAAATTGCAGAGGCAGGAGTTCAGAAATGGGTGTCCTTGAATAAATGGTCTCCCACAATTGCAGACATCAGAGAGATGGCAACCTCAGTTTCACTTGGATCTATTCCAGATTGGGGAGAGGCATGGAATGAGGTGCAAGTTGCTATAAGGAGATATGGCTCATATAGAGTTGGTGATGCTCTGGACAGTCTTTCTCCACTTGCTAGAAGAACAACAGAGAGAATTGGATTCATGAATCTATGCATGAGTGAAAATATCTCAGCAGATAGAGCCAATTTTAGAATGATATATGAGCAATTGGCAAATAGAGAAAAACAGGAGGCACAATTGCCAATGTCACTCAAGATGCTCATTGCAGAGGTTCAAAATAGTAAATTATTGGAGAATAAAGATGATTAGTTGGGTTTTAATTGGATTAATTGGATTAATGGTGATTTTGTTCATGTGTCTGCTCTATGAGATTGGATATGTCAAAGGATTTGAGGATGCAGAAAGCATAATAGATGGCAAAGGGGAGAGATATGAGGAAAAAGACTGTTGAAATTTTTATCCTGCTTGCATATGTGGGCGTGCTTGGTGCTCTGAGTGAGTCAGTGGGAAAAAGTATGCCTAAAGAAATGGAAAGCGAAAATGAGGTGGATATGAGCCTCAGAGGGGCAAGTGATGTTTCAGTTGTTCCAAATAGTGTTGAGGTGGTTTCAATATCTGAGGAGCAGATGGATGATGAGGAGTTCTGTGATTCTCTGGAAATCCTTGCCACCTGTGTTGAGGCAGAGGCAGGCAATCAAGACCTAAATGGAAAGAGGCTTGTTGCTGATGTGATTCTCAATAGAGTTGAATCACCAAGGTTTCCAGATACCATTGAGGGGGTTATCTCACAGAAATATCAGTTCACTACCTATTGGGATGGATCCATGAATGCAATCACAGAGCCATCTGAGGAAACGTTTGAGGCAGTGAGAATGGAATTGAATGAAAGATTGGATGAGAACATCTTATTTTTCACCGCAGGTGATTATAACACATATTGTACTCCTGCATATAGAGTTGGAGACCATTATTTTGGATATTAGGGGAGGAAATTATGAAACAATCAAAAAGAGATGCCGTTCTGGATGCACTCCTTGGCAAAAAGGTCTATCTAGTATTTAAAGCAAATCATGGCAAGCCAATCACAGGAATCTTGCAATGGAACAATAAATTTGAGCCAGAGAGATTCCACTCTTGGTCATATTATATCCAGAAAGAAAATGGAGAAAGAGTCTTTTTCAAAAAGTCATATGTGAATTATGCAAGGGAGGTGCATTGATGCCTTGAATGTCTTGAAAGTAATAAAAGGAGCACTTGGCATCTGCCAATGTGATGGATGTCATCACAGAGCAAGCCTTGTCTTGACAATGATGAGAAAAGATGAAAGCACATTCAAGATGCTTGTCTGTGAGGACTGCTATTGGGATTTATTTAAACATTAAAGCAAAGGGGGAAAAGTTATGTTACCAAAAGAGAAACCATGCGACAAATGTATTCACAGAAAGGTCTGTGAGGCAAAAAACAAGTATGAGGAGATTGACATTAAAATCACTCATCCATTTTTCAATGTGAGGATTGAATGTTCTCAGTTTGAGGAGAGCAAGCCAAGACCAAAAGTGATTGGAGGATGACTGATGGGATGGGGATTTGGAATTGATATTTGTCCAAAATGCGGATGCAACAATGCTCCAATGGTTTGGTTAGGCAAGGACAAAGGATGGATATGTGAGGATTGTTATGAAAGGAGGGAGGAAAATGTCAAACTCAGTGATAATCACAATAATAATTTGCGTGACAATCGTGGCTCTTGCAATAATCGGAAATAAAAAGGGGAGATAATGGCATGGGGGGAGTTTTTATTGATTATGAAATCTATAAATGCAAGTATTTGGAGATTCAAAGCAAATACAATGAGATTCTGACAGAAAAAGAGAATCTTTTCACCAAGACCCAACCAAATGCCATCAGATATGACAAAGAGCATGTGCAGGGCGGTACATATGGCAATGGGTTTGATGAATACTTGATTGCCAAGGAACATGACAGAATTGATGAGAGGCTCATTGAGGCAAGGCAACTCCTTGAGGACAGGGAAAGACTTCTCAAGTTAAAGGAAAAAGAGTTGAGAGAATCAAAGGACAAGATGGATCTAATTTATTGCATGAGATATGTGGACAATAAAAGACCATATGCCATTGCAAGGTCTCTCAATTATTCTGAATCACAGATTTATCGGATTCTGGACAAGATTCAAAAGGAAATAAGGAGGAGAGAATGAATTTAACAGATATAGGTGAGCAAATAACAATTCCACCAATGCCAGAGGTGAAACCACCAAGGCAGGACAATGTGAATCATCCATCTCACTATGAGACAGGCAAGTTTGAGTGCATTGAGGTCATGCAGGAGGCAATTGGTCTTGAGGATGTCAAAGGATTTTGCATCTGCAATGCATTCAAATACATTTATAGATGTTGTCACAAGCATGAGTCACCATTGGAGGATGTCAAGAAAGCAATTTGGTATTTGAACAAGTTTGTTGAATTGGAGGAACAGGATGAAAGCAAAACAATGTGATAGATGTGGAGAGTTTTATTCAAAAACTAATGAATGCCACATGAGATTGGCAAGAATCTCAACAACTGCAAGCAGGTATCAAAGACAATTAGATTTATGTCCTAAATGTGAGGATGATTTGGTCAAGTGGTTTGAGGAGGAAAAAAAAGATGACTAATGCAGAAAAATTTGAGCAGGTATTTGGCACAAAGCCAGATGCAGATTGTTGTCCGCTAGATTGTGAGGCAAACAATGGTGGTTTGAAATGTTTTAAGTGTGAGAAAAGAAATTGGTTTAAAGAGGAGTACAAGGAAAAAGATGAGTAATAGTGATAATGTCAAAGATACTGCTGATAATCTCTTGATTCAGATTATTGAATATGTAAACAAGGCAGAGCCAGATGATGAGGAGAGAGAACACAGAATGAAAGAATTAGCTTGTTCACTTGTCACATCAACCATTGATTTCAACAAGGATATTGATGATATTTTAAAGGACATCAATGATGTATGTTTAGACATCAGAAACATATCAATGGCAGGAGTATTTAGATATAAGTCTGGAGACATGACAAATGTCAAAAAAATTTTTAGAGAATAGTCAAAAGGAGGACAGTTGATGTCCTCCTTTTTATGTACAAACATTGTTCAATGATTGTTCAAAGATTGAACAATTTAACAGTTTTCATCAATCAATATCTGCACCATAACAGACACAGACAGATGCCTCTCTTTTGCCTTATCTTTCAATTTATCCATTGATGATTTTGGGATGGTGACATGCAGATGTGATTTCTTGCTTGGAGCATTAGATCCAAGTCCAAGGGCATCCTTTTTGCTTTCTTGGTCATCCATCAAGTTGGCAGTCATCTTTTCAAAATAGTTCTCAATCATTTATGCAATTCTCCTGTCTTTGAGATTTAGTTCAAATTTAATTATTGAGTAGATTGTCTCAATATCCTTTGAGCCTTTGTTGTTCGGTTGAAATTCAACAATAGACTTTCCCAGAGCACCTGCTTGAGCAAATGCAATTGTGTCTGAGATGATTGATGTTTTCAGTTCTGGATATTTGTTGTTAAACCAAGAAATGAAATCTCTTGAGATTGAGAATCTGTTCCATCTGTTGAAAACATAGAGAACAGGTTTTGAGCCTTTGCTCCTTAAAGTGCAAATTTCAATCATTCTCTCAAAAGGAATCAAGTCTCTGGATGACATCAGTGTTGGAACAATGACAAAGTCTGCATTCTCAATCCATTTTCCCATGTCCTTATTCAGAGCACCTGCGGTGTCAATGATTTGCACCTGTGCATCCTCAGTTTTTGATGTCTTATGAATTGGAGAGCCTTGACCATCCATGTCATAGAAATTGAATGGGATATTGTCTCTCTCCAGAGCAAATGCAAGTTCATCTGCAATGAGGGTTTTCCCAACACCACCTTTTTGATTCATAATCAGAATTGTTTTCATTTTATATCTCCTTTTCCTATCCTTGCACAAAGATTGTACAAATATTGTACATTGATTGAACAAGCATTGTTCAATGATTGTTCAAAGATTGTGCAAAGGGATAATACTAAAACAGGAAAAATTTTGCAAGTCCAAAAATAAGATGCGAAAAAATGCGACAAAAATCAGTGTATAGTTTGAATTGTAAAGTTGCGTACATTCACAGGAGGGTTTGAACATGGATGTTGGTGAAATTATTGCCTATCTTTTGACACCTGTTGTGCAGGTGGCTCTTATCATTGGACTTGCTGAAATGATAAAAGGATTAGGACTTGAAAAAAGATGGATTCCACTTGTAGACCTTGGACTTGGTCTTGCAAGTGGAATTTTAATTTATGGATATGCACAAGGCTATGGTCTACTTGATGGAGTGGTGCTTGGCATTGCTCTTGGACTGTCTGCATGTGGTTTATTCAGCGGAATCAAGAATGTCAGTGGCAAGTGATAGGCAAGTTAAAAAAAAGGGGGAGAAACCCATGAAAAAAGGCATTGATATTTCAAGGCATCAAGCTAGTCTGACTCTGATGCAAGTTAAAAATGCAGGATATGAGTTTGCAATCCTAAGAGGAGCATACACAGGATATGGCTCTGATAGATCCAAAAAGAAAGACACATCTTTTGAGAAATTCTATGAGCAAGCAAAGAAAGTTGGCTTGCCTGTTGGTGTCTATTATTATTCTTGTGCAACAACAGAGGCAGAGGGCATTGCAGAGGCAAAGTTCCTCTATGAGAATTGTCTCAAGGGCAAACAATTTGAATATCCAATTTACATTGATGTTGAGGATGCCAGATGGCAGACATCCAAAAAAGGTGTCACAGATGCCATCATTGGATTCTGTGAATATCTGGAGGGCAAAGGATTGTATGTGGGAGTTTATGCAAGCCTGTCATGGTTCAATACCAAGATTGATGTTTCCAGATTAAAGAACTATACAAAGTGGGTTGCCAAATGGGTGAGCAATGCAAATGATAAGCCATCAGTGTCATTCTCTGCATTTGATATGTGGCAGTACAAGGATAATGGCAAGATTGGCTCAGTGACAGTTGATGTTGACCAAGCATTTGTTGACTTTCCATCTGTCATCAAAAAGGCAGGAAAGAATGGATATGGCAAGAGCACAACTCAGTCAAAGCCTAAAAAGACCACACTGCCAAAGCAGACAATCCATGTTGTCAAGGCAGGTGAGACATTGAGTGGCATTGCTAAAAAGTACAAGACCACTGTGGATGCATTGGTCAAGAAGAATGGCATCAAGGACAAGAACAAGATATTTGTTGGGCAGAGGCTCAAGGTGTAGGAGGCAGTAGTGTTCAAGTCATGCAGTAGATGTGGCAAGATACATGACACATCATACAAGTGCAACAAAGGCAATGACATACTCAAGTCAATGCAGGAAAGAAAACTCAGAAGTCAATATGCTTGGACAAAGAAGTCTGAGGAAATAAGAGAAAGAGCAAATCATCTGTGTGAGGTTTGCAGAGATAAGGGCATAATCACTTATGATGACATTGAGGTGCATCACATCACCAAGGTGAGGGAGGATGCATCAATGCTCTTGGACAATTACAATCTTATCTGTCTATGTCAAGAACATCACAAGCAAGCTGACAAAGGTGAGATTGACAAAGATTATTTAATTGAACTTGCAAGGAAAAGAGAAGATGGATGTTGAGGTGACATCATCTTGCTATCACTAACAATATTCTTGTATTTATTACAAAAATACAAAAATCCTGTTGGTATATAGCAGGGAGGAAATCCCCCCACCTCTTTTTTGTATTTTTATGAGAACAATTTCAAGAC
>Ga0233386_1000239_pt1 | contig 16440 bp, 32 predicted proteins | sample ElkDunMinimDraft_17_FD_191544 | JGI IMG/M metagenome (GOLD analysis project Ga0233386, IMG submission 191544) | Fecal eukaryotic communites from dung pellets of Tule Elk in California, USA - Elk Dung G4 | ecosystem: Host-associated > Mammals > Digestive system > Large intestine > Fecal | place...
TTGTAGCTGGCGGCCGCGATATGAGAAACTGGGAATTACTTTGTCAAACTCTTAATGAGAAAAAAGATTTAATTGATGAAGTGGTTTGTGGAGAAGCGCAAGGAGCTGACATAGGCGGAAAGAACTGGGCTGAAGAAAATGGAATTCCAGTTAAAAGTTTCTTTGCGCAATGGGATAAATATGGCAAAGCCGCAGGTCCAATTAGAAATAGAGAGATGGCGGAATATGCAGATTATTTAATTGCCTTTTGGGATGGTAAATCGCAAGGTACTAAAAATATGATTGAAGAAATGAAAAAATTGGGAAAACATGGTATAGTAGTTTATTATGATAACAGTAAATAATAAAATGTTAATTGTAGATATGTTGGTTAAAAAGAAGAAAGCTGTTGTTTTAAACATGGAAGCTATTGAAGATATACATGAATTTTTATTAAAAAGAAGATTTCAGTATAAAGAAGAGGATACGATAATTTATAATCTTTATAATTTTTGTTTTTATTATAATAGAGATGGTGCGAATTATAGATTAAGAGGGGATTGGTATAGAGGAGAATTAATTTTTGAACAAAAAGATTAATTTTGGAGATTTTTTCATATTTTTAAATTAAAATGCTTTTGAAGATTTATATTTTTCGTATTTTGATTTTAAAAATACTTTTGAAGATTTTTCCGTATCTTGAATTTAAAAATGCTTTTGGAGATTTTTTTGTCCGGGGCCTTTCGACTCAGGCTATCAAAATTTTATTTTTCCCGAAACACACCCCGGGGTATAAATTAACAGGAAGTCAGGTTGTTGGTAATTATTAGAGGCTTGTTAAAAAATTAACAAGCCCTAATGAACTTGAAGTGTTTGCTAAAAGTTGGTCTTTTTGTTAAAAATTTAACAATCTAAAACAGTAGCAAGATTGACAAAAAATTAACAATCTTTCTCTTCATTTTAAATAAAAAATAAAAAATTGGTATGATAAAATAGTCGTTCAGTTGGATCTGCTTGTTAAAAATTTAACAAACTATTGCACAAAACAAGAGCAGTATTTTTGTTACTATTGGCTATAGACAAACGACTTGTAACGTGCTATAATAAAGAAAAGGTTGAGATAATAGAAAGAATTAGTAATAAAAAAATATTAAAAAAAGTCTTGACAAATGATAGTAACGATGTTATAATTAACTTATCAAAAACAAAAGGAAAGAAAGAGGAAAGAAAACATGACAAATTTTGATTGTTTATTAGTAACAATGAGTTTACTGGGTATTATCGCGGAAGTTGGATTAATGATTAAAGAGCACTTTGAAAGATAGGTGCTCTTAGTCCAAATTGTACCACAGACAGCTTTACTTGACTAGACTAACTACATCAATACAATAAAAGTAATAAAAAGACTTGACAACAAAAGCAATCAATGATATAATAAATACATCAAAAGGAAAGAGGTAAAGACTATGACATTACAGTTAACACTTATTAGCACTACAGGTAAGTATAAACCAATGAGTACATTGCTTGAAGTAGAAAGCATGGAGTACTACACAGCTCACAAAGCAGACATCCAAGCTAAAGCAGTTCGCAAGATTTGTATTCAGAGAAAAACCGAGCCTTGGTGTCTTAAAAGAGATGGATACACTAGGATAAAAGTAAGAGAGTATGATAAAGAAAAGATAGAAGCGGAAAACAAAGCAAGATATGAAAAAATAAAAAAAGAAAGAGGTTGGTCTTAATGTTAAAGACTCTTATTAAAGGATTACTCACTTGCGGAACTATAGTACTCTTGTTAGGGTGTGAAGATGCATGGCTTCACACTTATAGCAAAGAGGCAACAGTCATTGAGCAAACAGCAAATAGTACAATATTAAAAGATAGCAATAATATCACATGGACAGTAAATAATAAAACATTTCAAAATGGAGATAATGTTAAACTAATAATACACACTAATTATACAGACTTTGATTTTAATGATGATGTAATAAAATATATAAAAATAATCAAATAGGCTATTGACAAATAAGAATATATTTGCTATAATTAAAATATCAAAAGAGAGGGGAATTAAGAAAATGACAAGAGAAGAAATGATGGACGTTGTAATTAATAAATTTGGTTTTGAGACAAAAGAGACTATCAACTTCTGCACTCTCGCGGAAACTGCAAACTTCGCAACAATTAAAAAACAGTATGATAAACTAATGAAAAAATAGAGCGAGTTTCGCTCTATTTGACTTTTTAAAAAATTTAATGTATAATATAAATATAAAAGAATAAAGAAAAGGAGCGCGAATCATGTTTAAGATTAGTTTAAATGAATTAATCGCGTTACAGATGGTCTTAGAAGATGTAACAGTTGCAGATTTATTGTCTGCGGCGAGTGAATCATTTTCCAAGCGTAGTGACGTTAGAGCAAAAGAGATTGCGGATACTTGCATAAAAGCTCTAGAAACATTCCTTCGTTAAGTAAGGAGAGTCGTCGAGGACGACTCGATTCGCCCGCTAGAAACATGAACCTAGATTTTTTTGATAATAATCTAGGTTTAATTTTTTTAAAAAATTTTCATAAAACTATTGACATCCCGAAACTAAAGTGCTATAATAACATTATCAAAGGAAAGGAAATTAAAACTATGAAATATTACATGATAGATACAACAAAAGGACTGACAATGGTAAAAACTAAAAAGGAAATCCGCAATAAAGAACAGGCTAGAAAAATAGTTGGATGCGGAGTGCATTGGATTGCAAGATGTACACCATTTATTTATTATTTTCAAAAAGTTAGATTATTTTTCTTAAAAAAATAAATAAAAAGTATTGACAAATAAAACAACGTATAGTATAATAAACTTATCAAAAGAAAGAAAGAAAGAAAGAGGTAATAAAAATGACAACTTATACAATCGAAATGATGACAACAAATAACTATATTAATTACATGGCAGGAAGCAATAATTACTGCACTGAAACAATTAATGTTGAAGCTAACACAGTAGAAGAAGCAATTCTTTTTGCTAAAAATAATAATCCAGCAATGATAATTAATGAAAATTATGTTAAAACTGTTGAAGAAATTAAAGCAGAAAAAACTAATTGGGAAGCATTTTTAAAAGCCGAAGCAGAAAAGAAAGCTATTAATAAAGCAAAAAAAGAAGCTAAGGAAAAAGAAAAAGCAGATGCTCTCGGATTAACAATAGAAGAATATAAGATTAAAGTAAAACATGATAAAAAAGTTCGTGAAATTACTAGAACGATTGAAAAATTAGAAAAAGAGCTTGCTGAAGCAAAGGCTAAACTTGCTAAATTAAATGAAAAATAAATAAATAAAGGGTTGACAAAATCAACCCTTTCTACTATAATAAACTTATCAAAAGACAGGAGGAAAAAATAAAATGAAAAATACAAGAGGATGGTACTTATTCGCGGATGGTACTGAATGTTGGGTAAATGGTTTATCTGCTAGAGAGAAAGCCGCAAAAATCAGAAAACATGGAGCAATTATTAAATTTACACCTACCAAGTAATTGGTAGGTGTTTTATTTTTCGGCGGCGCGCGGATGGCCGCATGGCGCCGAATTCGCGCAATATTATAGTATACCACATTTTTTAAAGCAAATCAAGTAGTAAATATAACTAAATAATTATCCTGAAATTTGTGCAAAATTACATATTGCTTTTTTAGCAACGTGGTGGTATACTATAATCATCAAAGGAAGAGAGGTAACTAAAATGAAGAAAGATACAATGATTAGAAATTATAGAAAATTCAGTGCCGCAGATGAATACGCAATCGGTTTTATTTACAAGCACATGGTGTACGCAATCATAGTTCCAGAAATAATGCCACGTTACATGAAAGAAATGTATTCCAGTCAAAAGAATGGACACAAGAAAAAAATTAATTTAGTCCTTAATAATAAGTATAAAAAACAGCTTATCAATAAAGGCGCGGAATGTATCGGACCGGAAGAAATTCTTGAAACAGAAAAAAACAAAGGCTGGGCATTTGAAAAAATCATGTGCGAACGATGCGGTCAAGAATGGGATGGTCAAAACCAAAGAGGTTTTTGAGAGTGTGGAGATTGCGAACACAATGGGAAACAGCTTCAGATTAAATTTGACGGAGCTCAAATTGTAGCAGAAACAACTCTCAAAAGACTTCAGAAAGGAAAAGCAAGAAAAACAAAATAGGGGCTTGACAAAAAGCCCCTTATAATGTACAAAATGCGGTAAAATAAAAAGAATAAAATATAAAAATAGTTATTGACAAATAAATAATTAAATGATATAATTAACTTACAAAAAAGGAAGAGAGGTAAACAACAATGTTAGTAAGATTTTGGAAAAGCTTAGTATTAGAAGGAACTACAACAGTAGAAAAAGGAATCATTAGAAAAAGACTGGCTAAAGAAAAAATGTATGTATTACGCGAAATTAATCTGATTTGTGATGAATCAGAAGTGGAAGAAAAGCTCGCACAGGCTATTGAAGAACTGAAAGCAAATACTAGACATTGGGGCATTAATTTTGAAGGTTGGGAAATCTGCAAAGATAGAGAAATATTAGAAAAGAAATATCCTTTTGAAGATGATGAATGGCTTGACAGAGTAACTTCTGACGCTCCAATTATTGAATATATTTCAGAATACCCAATGGAAAAAGTTATAAAAATCTTAAATGGTGCGCAGTTCGCACAGTTCTGTAAAGAAAATCATTTAGATGAAATAATAAAAATAGTTATTGACAAATAAATAAAAGCATGATATAATTAAATTACAAAAAAGGAAAGGTAAGGTAATAAAAAATGAATAAAACATTAGTATTTGACATGGACGGAACAATCGCAAATCTTTACGGAGTAGAAAACTGGTTGCCAATGCTTAGAGCAGAAGACCCAACTCCATACATCGTAGCAGAGCCAATGTATGACATGACAGAACTTGCAAATCTGCTGAATGAACTTAAAACAATCGGCTGGACTATTGCAGTAACAAGTTGGTTATCAAAAGAAAGCTCAAGAGAATATGATAGAATGGTAAGACAGGCAAAAAGAGAATGGCTTGCAAAATACAACTTCCCATTTGATGAAATCCATTTAGTAGCGTATGGCACAACAAAAGCAAACTGCACAAGAAAAAATGGCGGTTATCAGGTTTTAGTTGATGATAATGCGGAAGTGAGAAAAGGCTGGCACTTAGGAAATACAATTAATGCCAATGAAAATATTTTAGAAGAATTGAAAAAACTGCTTGACTTTTAAGTCAAGCAGTGATATACTAAGTATAACAAATAAGAAAGAGGTGCATTAAATGTATTTATTAAGAGAAGAAAATCATGGTGAGCTTGCAGTATTAGAAAATCCATACCGCGCGGTTGAATGGCTGTGGAAAGAACATTGGCTTGAGGCAGACACAGAATACTACATTCCAGAAAAAGAAGATTTTGCCCCACTTTACAAAAAGTTTGGTTATAAATCAGCTAAAGAAATCAATCATTTTTCACTTGTGGAAAAACACTTTTTAAGCCTGGAGTTAAAACAGTTTTTTGAAGAAATGGAAAGCTTTGGTTTTTACTTTGCAACTATTGATGTAATTGAATAAAAAAGGGTTGACAACTAAGTCAACCCGTGGTATAATAAAGAAAAACAAGAGAAAGAGGTAGATGAAATGAAAATGTTTTTATTAGGATTAGCAGTAATGTGGGTAGCAATGAATTTAGTTGTGTGGATTGCAGATTTGATTGATGAAGTAGACGCAATGCGTAAAGCAGTTCCATTATTTTACGGTTTATCTTTTGTAGTATGTGAAGCAATTCCAGCATTCTTCCGCATAATTCCACTACTTCCACTTTGTGCAAGATACGGAATTAATCCATTTTACACACGAATTACCACTATTTGTGTAAAATTAGATACAGAAGAGGCTCGTGCGAAATGGTTATCTAAGTTGCATGACACAGACACTGTAAAGCGTTGGAAAAAAATCTTTGCGGATTATCCAATAAATTAATGAAATTGGGGTTGACAAATTCAACCCCAAGTAGTATAATAAACTTATCAAAAGAAAGAAAGAGGTAAATAATATGAGAAAATTAGTTGATGGCAAATTAGTAGTTTATGTAGAACCAGTAACACCAGAGCAGGAAAAAACTAAAAAAGCTAGAATTGAAAAAATCTATAAGAAATATAAAATTAAGGCTAGTAAATAACTAGCCTTTTTGTTGCTTTAAAATTGGCGGCGCGCCGACGGTTGTCTCTGCGCCGAATTTCCATTATACCATAGTCCCAGCTATTTTGTCAATAGACAAACTGCACAAAAATTAAAGCTATAAAATCCCGAAATTTGGCTACTTTGTCTATTGTTTTTTATTGGCTAGTATGATATTATAATAGTGTCAAGGGGAGATGTGAAGTGCGAACCCGATTGAGTGACGCGTCCAATAGGTCGGCTCTCCACTAAAATAATCGAAAAAAAATTGAAAAACCCCTTGACAACAGGTTGATAACCTGCTATAATGTAAATGTAAGGAAGAGATAGTAAGACCTTAGCAATGTGGATAGGACAAGTGATGTCGACTTAGCTTGTAAATCTGCTGATTAGACTAAGGCAGTTCTTCCAAAAGAGAGAGGTCCGTTCGACTCGGCTTGGTGCCTTGAGTGAGGTTCGATTCCTTGGTGTAAGTGGTAGCACGCTCTCGTTGATAGTAGTGTAATGGTTTAGCACGCGGCTTCCGCTGAAGATTGGGTTCGATTCCCAACTATTAATTAAAAAAAATTTTTAAAAAAGTGTTGACAAATAAGGTATAAAGGTTTATAATAGACTTATCAAGAGGAGGAAAGATACAATGTTTAAAGACGGAATGGAAGTAAGAAGAGAAGATGTTCAGCATTGGACTGTTGAATCTATTAATCCATTTACTAAAGCTACTACTTTAGTAAATTCAACTAAAGAGCTGGGAGTTACTTTTTATAAGGGTTTTGATAAAGGAACAATTTTTAGAAATGAATAAAAAAAGTGTTGACAAATAAAATGTTAGGTGCTATAATAAATACATAAAGAACAGCGGAGATGCAATAAGCGAACCTTAGCAGAGTAGGAATGCAACTCAGTTGAATACTCCTTAGAAGAGGCGAGGCTGAGAAGACGCAAGTTGTCGAAGTAAGACTGTAAATTGAAAGTGTGGAACAGAGCCAGCACACAAAGACCTACCATCCGCTATATAAATAGTACGCAAGATGCATACGGGTTTAAAGTGCGAACGGACTAAGGCTACCCGAAAAAAAATTTTTTAAAAGCGCTTGACATTCTGAGAATCAGATGATATAATAAGTACATAAGTTAAGGAAAGAAAGAGGTTGATACTCATGGGGAGAAAAAAAGAAATGTATTTGGTGATTGACACAGAAACTTGTAATTCTATTGAACAGCCAATGTGCTATGATATTGGATATGCTGTAACAGATAGACATGGAAATATTTATGAAACAAGAAGTTTTGTAGTTGCGGAAATGTTTTTAGATAATAAAGATTTGATGCAGAGTTGCTATTTTGCAGAAAAAGTTCCTCAGTATTGGGAAGATATTAAAAATGGTACTAGAGAAATTAAATCCATTTTCAATATTAGAAAACAGATTAAAGCAGACATGAAAAAATATAACATCAAACAAGTTGGTGCTTATAATATGGGTTTTGATAAAAGAGCCTTAAATAATACAATTAGATATTGTAGTAAATCTTTAATCAGGTGGTTTTTCCCTTTTGGAACAGATTTCTTTTGTATTTGGAACATGGCTTGTCAAGCAATTTTATCTAAAGCATCTTATGTAAAATTTGCTATTGATAATAATTTTGTATCAGAAAAAGGAAATATTCAAACAAGTGCGGAATGTTGCTATAGATTTCTAACTAAAGATGTAAATTTCATTGAAAGTCATACAGGTTTAGAAGATGTATTAATTGAAGTTGCAATTTTAGCAGAATGTTTTAAAAAACATGAAAAATTAAACAAATGTATTTATTCAGCTTGTTGGAGACTTCCACAAAAAAAGAAAAAGGAAATGGAATTGAGAAAAGTGTTCGCCCACCGCGGACACTGATTCCAACGACCGCAAATTAAAATAAAAGTCAAGAGAATAAAAAAATAAAAAAATAAAAATTCTTCTTGACAAAATAAATAAAAAGTATTATAATAAAGTATATCAAAAAGGAAAGCAAGTCAGAAATAAAATAAATAAAAAAACTTTAAAAAGTTAAAAAAGTTCTTGACAAACAAAAAACCTTATGATATAATAAACTTACAAAAAAACAAATAAAGAAAAAGAAAGAGGTAATTGATTATGGCAGAAAAGAAAATTACAAAAAAAGAAAGATTTATGGAACTCATCAACTTAGTAAATGCATCTGAGACAGAAAGCAAATCTGAAATGGTAGCTTTCCTTGAACATGAGATTGAATTGCTTGAAAGAAAATCTTCTTCCAGTGCTAAAACAAAAACTCAGCAGGAACATGAAAAAATCATGGCTCTGATTGTGGAAGAATTGAGAAAAGTTGGTAAACCAGTCACTATTACAGAACTGATGAAAGAATCAGTAGTTATGGCTGAATATTCAAACCAGAAACTCTCTTCTCTGTTAAAGAAACTTACAGAAGCTGAAAACCCTGTGGTTGTGAAAACTATTGAGAAGAAAAAATCTTACTTCTCAGTAGTGTAATTAAAAATAGGGGTTGACAAATAGTCAGCCCCTATGATATAATAACATTATCAAAAGAAAGAGGTTGATAAAAATGATGAGAACCGCAGAAAAATGGATTTTTGAAGAAATGGGCGTTGAAATGCCAAAAGGTCGAATTAATGGAGAATGGTTTGTGGAGCATAACTTGCCAATGATTGTACAATGTACTTGTTGTCAAATGACAATGGCTCTCCCCTCTGCAATGATTAATGACGATGGGACAATCTTTTGTCACTCTTGTGCTGATGAATAATCAGCACTTTTTTTATTTCCGCGGGCCGTGCACTAGCGCTTCGGCCCGAATTTTCTATTATACCTCCTCGCCGCATTTTTGTCAATAGACAAAGTGCACAAAGATCTGGGGTTAAAAATCCCGAAATTCATGCATTATTCCATATTGATTTTTTAATAAAATTATTATATAATAAATACATAAAGAAAAGGAAATAAAAAGCCAAAAGTCAAGGGGCTTAAAAAATTTCAAAAAAAATTAAAAAAAGTCTTGACAAATAAAAGTAACTATGATATAATAAATACATCAAAAGAGATAAGAAAGGAATTGATAAGTATGAGTAAAGAAAAGTTTTTAGCTAAATGGAGAACTGACTATACCTTTAGAGCGGAAATGAAAGCTAAAGGAATCCGAGTGATTCAGGATAATGTGTGCTTTTTCAATTCTGATGGCACTCTAAAAAATATTGCTGGAACTTATGTAAAATAAGTTCCGCAATAAAAAAGTTTTAAAAACACTTGACAACTGAATAAAGAAATGATATAATAAATACATCAAAAGAAAGAAAGAGGGATTTAATTATGGCAGAAAAGAAAATCACAAAAAGAGAAAGATTCATGGAACTGGTAGCTTTAGTAGAAAAATCTGATGTTGCTAATAAAACAGATATGGTAGCTTTTCTTGAACATGAAATTGAATTGTTAGATAGAAAATCTTCCAAATCTACAGAATCTAAAGCTCAGAAAGAGCATCTTGAAATCATGGATAAAATTTACAAGGCTTTGAAAGAAGTTGGTAAACCAGTAACTATTACTGAGTTAATGAAAGCATCTGTTGAAATGGCAGAATACTCAAATCAGAAATTATCAGCTTTGCTGAAAAAAATGACTGAGGCTGAAAATCCAGTTGTAGTAAAAACTATTGAAAAGAAAAAATCTTACTTCTCAGCTGTCTGAGAAGTAAGATAGGAACCAAGGTAACCAGGCTTGCAGGGGTTCAAATCCCCTGGTTCCTTTCAAACTCTAATTTTTGTTACCTCCTTTCCTATATGGTGCGGCACCCAAAGCCGCACCAACGTTTTAAAAAATTTTTAAAAAAACTATTGACAAAAAAATTTTTTTATGATATAATAAATTTACAAAATAAAAAAAAATAAATAAAAGAAATGAGGATTGACTATGAATTACAAATTAGGAAATAAAACAATTAAAATTCCGGATGCAGAAATTGAAGTGTCTATGAAAAATCTTGACTTGACAAAAGAAGAAGCTATTCAAATGTGGTTAGAAGATGAAGGCTATCTTGATAATGAAGAGCAGGTTGAATTGACTGCTAAGGCTAAAGCATCTAAAATCATGCAGACTATTCATGGGGCTGAATCTGAGGATAAGAAAACTAAAAAGACCCAAAGGGAAAGAGTTAAAAAAGAAGACCCAGAAAAAACAGCAATTATTCAGAAAATTGCAGAAATTCTTCCAGAAATTGCAGAAAATGTCAAAATTACCAATGAAACTAAGATAATTGAGTTCAATATTGGTGAAAATGAATATAAAATTGACTTGACTAGAAAGAGAAAGCCAAAAAACTAAAGAAAATGAGGAAAAATCCTCATTTTCTTAAAAAACACTTGACTTTTTAGCAAAAACCCGTTATAATTAAGTTACAAACAAAGAAAGAGGTTGACAACATGAATTTTGGATTAGACTTAAATAATGGTAGAACAGTACTTATTGATGTATCAACAGGTGAAATCTTAGCGGAAGACCGCAACTCTATTAGAATGTGGCTCAATGTTTATGAAGATAATTTCACATTAACTTTAATTTAAAGTTGATAAATAAGTAAATACATGATATAATAAGTTTATCAAAAGAAAGGAAATGATAATTATGATAGTAACAAAAGCAGAGTTAACAGAAACTAGAACAAAGTTGTTAAAAGACATGGATTCTTATGTAAGACATAATATTGGTAATGATATCATTTCTGTTGATATCTGGCATGCGACTGGAGTGCCAGAAGATCCAGAAGAAATTGATTTTCAACGTATCGCGGAAGATGATGAATTATGGTTGCTTGCAGTTAAAACTTTTGCAAAATGTTGCAAATTTGAAGGAGAGTGTTAAAATGGCGGGAATTCTTAGAAAAGAAAATTGTGTACCTGTAACTATTTCAGAAGATGAATATAATAAAGCAGTTAGTGTAATTACAGCTGGAAGAATTGACCAGTTAAATAAAGCTATTGATGGACTAATTGATTTATTAGGTTCAGAAATTGCTCTTTCAACAATTAAAACAGCTATGAAGAAAAAAGGACTCTATTGAGTTCTTTTTTTTATTTTATAAATACTAACGTTTAGCGGCCCGCGGCCGAGCGTTGCGGGCCGAATCCCGGTCTCCGCACCCATATGGCATTTTCCGCTAGTTGTTTGACTTTGCACAAACTGTTCCTAGATTTCCCGAAATTAGACCGGGCCCCGCCACATCTCATCATATGGACCAATTTGCTAGTTGTTTGATTCTCTGCTAAAAAACTTTCCGCCCTTCCCATTTTCCACAAACATAGCACACATTTAAAATTTTCAGCAAATATACAACTCTAGTTGCAGTAAATTCCCGCCTTGACATTTCCAAAAATTTTTGTTATAATATATACATAAAAGAAAGAAAAGAGGATTATAATTATGGATATTAGAAAAGCTCTGGAAAGTGGAAAAACAGCTAACGAATTAATTCAGGAATTTACCGCAGCACTGCATAAGGAAGTGCAGGATATGGCGCGTCAGAAAACTAAAGTAGATGAAGCAAGAATGAAACTTATCGAAGCAACAGAGGCATATTTAGTTGCTACAGGTTTAGCCACAGAAGAAGAAATTGCTGCCATTGACCGCGGAGCAATGATTGAAGCATATATTGAAATGGAAAAAGAATACCTTCAGCTTAATAGAACTCTTCGCGCTCCGGTCGTAGAACATATGCCTAAACCAATGTTAAAAATGACTCCAGTGTCAAGAGAGGTGAAAGAACTGTCTCCACAGGAAGTAGAATGCATCTTAAAGAATTTTGTAGGTCAGCTATAAGCTGACCTTTATTTTTGCTTAAAAACGATAGAGCGAAAGACGATGCATCATAGACCTGGCTTCGCTGCGCAGCACAACTCCTCATTTCTTGTTTCTTATTTCTTATTTATCTCATTTTCTTTATTTTTCTTATTTTTTTTCTCATTTTATTTCTTCTTGAATTCCTTATCTTTCTCTCTTTATTCCCCTATTACTTACTCTCTTATGAAATCTGTTTTTTATACATATACATATTTTACTCAATTCTTTCAATACTATTTATTTCATTACTTCTATTCCACTACTTCATTCTCCCCAAAAATTTACTCTCTCCCATTCAAAAATTATCTATAAATTTCTAGCAAATCTCCTTCTCAAACAGCACAAAAAACTTTTTACAGCTCTTTCTTCACCTCAAAATCTTTCTCAGTAAATTCTGCTTCATTCTCTTTCCGCCACTCTTTATTTAAACTATCAATAGTCTCATAAAGCCAATGCAAAGTTTCCCCTATTATATGATAACCTTTATCATCTTTTATACATCTACAAATCCAACTATTCATTTCCTTAATATTAAAACATCTGCGCGAAAATTCATTCATATTCTCTTTATAATACTTCTCTAATCTCTCTCCAACAATAGCTTCAACTCTACATTTACTCCCACAATTTGGACATCTAATATGCGCGCCTTCATATTCATAAAAACTATTATATTCTCTTTGCGCATCATCATCATCAAAATCTAATATACATTGACATCTACGACATCTAATATACTTTCTATCTTCATATCTTTCTACAGTAATCATTTTTCAAATCACTTTTTCGCAGTTACCTTTGGCACTTTGGGCGGAAATGAATTCTCTATTCATCTTCACCCTCATTTTGCAAATCATTTTTTAAAATCAACCTACCGCCAAAGTAGCAAAATCCTTTCTACTAAATTTCCAACCCCAATTAACATTCTTAGTTTCCAATAAAGCATCTAAAACTTTATCTAAAGGTTGACCCTTATATTGAACATCTTCTGCTTTCAAACAATCTATTCTATCTGCAAGCGCGGAAAGATTTGAACTAATACTACTACTTGCATCCCCCGCAACAGAAACACTTGTTAAACTATCTGTATTTGACAATGAAATATTATTTGCATAACAAGTCGTTGGTCTACTTTCCATTGCGCACCAAGTCATTGGTCTACTAACAACTTCTTCCTGGTCCTTTCTATCCCAGCCATCAAAACCATAAAAATTAACTTTTGCCATAATTCTCCTCTGTATAAGATAAATTATCTTTCGCTTCGCTCAAGATAATTTATCTTATATTAAAATTTTTTTAATCTTTTAATAAAAAACAACACTCTAATTATTTCTGTTGGATTTTAGTTTTTTACTCACTTTCATGAATAAAAATCTAAAAGCAAAAATATCTAAAACTAGCTATTTCTGTTGGAAATTAGATTTTATCCACCCCATAATATATATTATATATTCGGTAAGTCAAAATCTAATTTCCAACAACTTTATCTTAAATTAGATAAAATGCTTTATTATTCATATCTACTTTAGTACCCAAGCATTGTTGATACCCCGCATATGCTCTAGAAGTTTTAAATATTTCACTTTCGCGCAAAATCTTACTACTATCTTTTATTTGATATTCACTTAAACCAGTTATCGCGGCAAGTTCCTTCAAAGTATATGGCTGAGTTTCCGCCAGCAATTGAACTCCTAACCAAACTTTCAATAGCGGAACCCAACTTCTTTTTTTATATTTCACGGCAAGTTGCTTACAAGTCCGCACCATCTCGATACCAATCTTCATATCATCTTCAACTTGTTTATATAAAGCTACAATAAAATAATTAATATTAGTTCTATCAATAACATAATTAACTAAATCTCTTTGCGCAAAACTTCTTAATGTTTTCTTTAATTCTTGAATATTTGCTTTTGTTACTGGACAATCTACATATCTTAAAAAATCTTCATAACTACCCCTAAAAACAAGCATAGGTGTTGTAACAATAGCAAGAAATACCATAAAATCCCAATTCATCATTTTTAATGATTCATTATTGATTATAATCTCATCCTTTAATTCATCATACATAGTATCTGCCCTATTGTCAGTTTCATACTCTTCAATATAGCGGGCTGCAGTTCCTCGACCCTCTTTAATAATCTTAACATTATACTTTTTCAATATAGCTTTTTGAACACGCGGAAAATTATTCTTCATAGTGCTTTCCGCGACTTCATACTTCTCACAAACCTCTTCTAAAGTCATCTATTGTTTTGCTCCTTTCTCTATATTATTAATTAATCAAAACTCCAACAAAAAAGTTGTTGGAGTTTGACCCCAATAGCAAAACAATTAAAATTGCGATTCGTATTAACCGACTTTCTCTACCTTTATTTTATTCTTTCTTTTTGCTAAAAGCGCGGAATTCTTGCTTATTGGTCGCTAGGAACCTCAGTTTCCGCACCATCTAATATAATAATTTTTTCTTTAAATCTATCTTCAACGGGCTGCGCCCAATCATTGTTAACTATACGACCTCGTTTATCACATATATAAGCACACATTCCATTTTTTATAAATAAACAAGGATTACTACAAAATCCATCTTGATAAAATCCGCATTTCATATTATCACATATAACATTCATATATAATCTCCTTTATATAAATATTATATAATATTTTTTAGATAATGTCAAATAGACTTCCAATACCTTTCTATTGTTTGATTTTTATAAAATTTTATTATATAATATTTATATAAAATAAAGAAAGAAAAGAAAGGGATTTGTATGAAAGTTATTAATACTGGTTATAAATTTAAAATCTATAATGATGGTATGCAGACTTATGATAGTCTTCCTGCGCAGATGTATACCGCGGACTTTAATCAAGATGAAGGTTTTTATTTAACTAAATATCATGAAAATATTGAAATTTCAGAAAAAGTATATGGTATCCATCATCAGAAAGTGTCAAAAGTATTGAACTCTTTCGAACAGTTTAAGCGCAATATGGGTGTAATTCTAAGCGGCGATAAGGGAATTGGTAAATCTTTATTTTCAAAAATGTTGGCTCAACAGGCTATTGATAATGGTATTCCAGTAATTATTGTTAATTATTATGCGCCGGGAATTGCTAGTTTTCTTGATTTAATTCATCAAAATGTAATGGTTTTATTTGATGAATTTGATAAAACATTTACAAAAGCTCCTCATTGTGACCCACAGACAGAAATGCTTACTTTGTTTGATGGTATTTCAGTAGGTAAAAAACTATTTGTAGTAACTTGTAATAGTTTAAGCGGGCTTAGCAATTTCTTAGTAAATAGACCTGGTCGTTTTCATTATCATTTCCGCTTTGATTATCCAACAGATAAAGATATTACAGAATATCTTCAGGATAAATTATCAAAAGAATACCACTCAGAAATTGCTAAAGTAATTAATTTTTCTAAAAAAGTTAGTTTAAATTATGATTGTTTAAGAGCTATCGCATTTGAATTACAGTTAGGAATACCTTTTGAAACTGCAATTAAAGACTTAAACATTATCAACTTAGAAGAAGAAGAATTTGATTTAACTCTTGTATTTGAAGATGGTTCTAAACTCTATGCTTTTAGAGAATATTTAGATATTTTTGATAATGATATAATGATAGTAGAAATGGATGATAAAGAAACTCGTACAAGATTTGGTCATCTTTATTTCACGCCTTCAGACAATAAATATGACTTTAACATTGGCGGCATGGTAATTGAAGCTAAAAATCTAACTATGAGTTGGGTAGAACCTTATAATGATTTATGTAAAGAAACATATAAAAAATTAAAAACTACTAAAATTAAATATCTTTTACTTAAAAAAACACAAAATAAAAAATTGCATTATACTTGTTAATTAAAGGCGGACAATGCTCCGCCTTTATTTTTTTAAAAATTTTTGATATAATATTTATATAAATAAGAAAGGAAGGAATTTAATATGATGAATGAAAGATTAATTAACCTTGCTATTGATTTAGTTGAAAATTACAATGCTGCGGAAGGTATTGTTGAACAAAGAGTTTCCATTGATACAAGAGCAAGAAATTGGTATAATCATACTGAAATTGTAGACGCGGAAATGCTTGCTACAGCAGTAATTCTTGGTGACTATTGTCCTCATTTTAGTTGGGAAGAATTATTAAACGCAAAAGAATTTTATTTTCCTTCCGTTCCGCTTGAATTAGAAAATTATCATATTCATGAAATACAGGAGGCTTTAAACGATGCAGATTGGTGGTAATGATATTATTAAATCTGGATTAATGGGAATAGGAGCAGGAGTTTTTACTATTTTATTTCCTACTATTGGAACTATAGTTACTTGGTTTTTACTTGTCAATTATTTCCATATTAT
>Ga0233386_1000242_pt1 | contig 16324 bp, 19 predicted proteins | sample ElkDunMinimDraft_17_FD_191544 | JGI IMG/M metagenome (GOLD analysis project Ga0233386, IMG submission 191544) | Fecal eukaryotic communites from dung pellets of Tule Elk in California, USA - Elk Dung G4 | ecosystem: Host-associated > Mammals > Digestive system > Large intestine > Fecal | place...
AGGCTAACCCTTATGCCACTCTTGGATACACATAGCCTTTTGAGCTACGCTTCATATATGAACTTCTTCTATAAGAATTAATAAATTATATATTTAATCCTGGTAATAATCTTATATTACCATTGTTATAATATATACTTGTTATTTTACTTTTTTTCTATTTTTTTTATTTTTATAAGATAATTATGTTCTATCTTAGTTGGTTTAAATTTAAATGTGTGATAAATTACATGTATTACAGGTCCAGCTAATATTGTTATTAATACTGAATATATTGTAACATATTCTCTTGCGGCTATGAAACCTATTCCTAATAATGATGCTTCTAATAAGAATCTAGTTATAATAACATTCCAACCTGTCATCTTCATAATAGTTGTTGTAAATATATTACTTCCTGTTTCACCTAAACATGCTTTACCCATTATACTATATCCTATTGGTATAAGGAACACACACCAAACCATAATTGGATGGTGTGGTAATATTTCATGTAATTGTCCTATTAATAAGGAACCGTAAGTTCCATTTAATATAGCTGTCCAACCAATACCTTCACCTTTAAATGTTGCGAATAATAAGAATACTATTTCTATCAACATGTATGTTATACCAAAAGGTATTCCTGTTAAATTTCCTAATGATTTACTTGCAGCTGTTAATGCAAAACAACCTATATCACTATTAGCAACACAAGCTGTACCAAAAGCAGATATTGATATACCAATCATAGATTTAATTATATTCTTCATAGCAACCTCCTTATATTATAATTATTGCTATTATACCAACTACTACTTGAATTAAAAAGTTGTCCCAATCTCCTGAAATAACTTCAACTATTGAGCCTATTATACTTAACACTATTATTTGAGGCAATATTGCTAATATGTTTTGTCCTAATATTAAGCATACTATTATCATTCCTATTATTGATGCTATTACAAATCCTATTGATCCTATTAATGATTTATGGTTTGGTAGAGGTATGCTGTATTTACCATATTTTCTACCTACTAAAGCAGCTAATGCATCTCCAAAGCATATACTAAATACTCCTAAACCATAACATAACCACCATTCAGGATTAATATATGCGAAGACAGATAACACGAAAAAGCCTATTCCAAATAAAGGTGTTGCTTTTTTATTGTCTCCAATTTCATTATCTTCTCTTCCATCAGATACACAGCCTAATTTATCTAATGTTGTAACTCCTATTGTATAGATAAATGGTGCTATCATGGTATGAACGGTATCTTTTAAGAATATATAACTAAATGTCCATAATATTGTACCACATAAAATATGACCCCATTTTCTAGCTATTTCTTTATTTTCTAAATTATTATGAAGCCATGTTTCTACTGGAAGTATTAATAATTCTAATGTTGCTATAATCATATAGCCTAAAAATATTTTACTCATAACCCAATCCCCTTTCTTTATTATTTTATCATATAACCATCTCATCAATTATATTAATAGAATATTTTTATGATTCTTAATAAATTCTACAGCCCATTTATCTGCTTTGTATTCTTCAGGTATTTTTCTATATGATGAATAATCCTCATCTTCTATTCCTTTTAACATGTTACAATAGTTGTCAAAATTATTCATATCAAATGTAAAATAATGTCCTATTTCATGTAATATCGAAAATATGAACATTTTTTCTTGTTGTATATAAAGATTGAATTCTTCATAAAGGTATTTCTCTAAGAACTTATTACCCTCAAACTCAATTTCATCTATAACATTTGATATCTGTATTATTCTTTCTTCAGGATAATATATAAATAGGGATCCTTCTTCGAAAGAGTCCCTACTTAATTCAGGATATTTATCTATAACATAATCGACTACTTTATATAGTCGATTATAATCTAGATATTTATTTTCCATTATTGTATCATAAAGAATAATATTTTATCATATATCATAAAGAATTGAGTTGGGTAAAGGTATAATATAAATCCTAATACTATAAGAACTGATAATAATACTATTACTAACATTTCTTCTGAACTTATTTTTTTCATCATATTTAAACCCCCTATATTTTATTAATCTAAATCTTCACTTATATCTAATATCCAAACTATACTTATTATAATTCCTGTAGTCACAACTTTACCTAATATAGATAACATAACAACAACTCCTTTATAATTAATATAGTTTTATCCATTTATATAATATATCATTGAAATTCTAGTAAATTACAGATAGTGGAATGCTCCACTATCTGCTTTCATAAAATACTTTATATAATCTATATGTTTCGTATAAATCATGTTTGGATATTAGTTCTTGTGGTGAATGCATTGCTAATACGGGGATACCAACGTCTATTATTTCACAACCTTTTACTGCAAAGAATGAAGATACTGTACCCCCACCGCCTTCTGATACTTTTGTGGTTTCTATAGAATAATCTATTTCATTTTTAACTAATAAATCTTTTATAAATTTTCTTATTTCAAAACTACTATCATTTCCAGATTTTCTTCCTAAATAAGGAACGACTGCTGTTCCTCCACCAACTATTGCTTTTGCAGCATCTTCAAAATGACTATCATATTGATGCTCATATCCTGCACAAACATCTGCAGATATCATAAACGAATTTTTCATAAAAGCTTTTGCAGTTCTAACACTTTGCATTACATCTACAAAGAAGTCTTCTATTACATCTGTTTGACAGCCAGTTGATTGTCTACTTCCAGTTTCCTCATATGAAGCAAATATTGCAACTTGTGACATATCTTTCATTTCAGCATCAAAGAATGCTTGTAATTCGGCATAAGCACAACATTTATCATCATGACCATAACCTGCTAATAATTCTCTATCAAACCCCATTTCTTTTACACCGTCACTCGGCACAAAACTTAAATCAGCTAATTCTAAGAAATTATCTGCAAGATTATATTTTTCTTGTAATACCTTTAAAACGTTTTCTTTCGAATTTCCGACTCTTACTAAAAGCTTATCGTATTTCATTTCTTTCATTTCTTTTCTACCATCAAGATGAGGTAATAAACTAGATATAACGAAATTATATTCTTCTTTCGTATTTATATCTATAACGTTACCTTCTTTATCTTCAACTCTACCAACTAATGCTAGAGGTCTATCTAACCAACTTTGAGTTATTATTCCCCCATAAGGTATTACTTTTAAAAACATCCCATCTTCTTTTTCTACTAATGGATTTCCTACTATCACGTCTAATCTAGGACTATCTAGATGACTAACTATCATATTAGCACCTTTGAAATCTAATCCTAATTTCATTAATATTATAAGTTTATCTCTAAATACATAAAATATTTTATCACCTTGTTTATAGTTACAATAATCTCTATATTCTACAAATCCATGTTTTATTGCCTGTTCTTTTATATAACCAACCATCAATCTTTCATGTAAACCGTATTGGTTCATCATATGTTTATATTTTCTAATAAAAGATTTTTTCATAATTACATCCTCCATTTTTTAATTTATTGTAAAAATGTGTTATGGTAATTAACTAAATCAAAAATAGCCTCATTTGAAACGAATACTCCATATATATAATAATTTCCTCCAACACCTGCCCATTCTTCATTACCGTTTTCTGTTGTTATATAACATTCATAATACACTTCCCCTTCAGGACCATAGAATTCTTCAACAGTTATTCTTTTTCCAACAAAATCAAAGTTTGGATCAACTGTTAAATTTTCCCATGCGTTTACTACATCTTCTCCGTATTTTTCTACTAATACGGTACGCATTTGTTCTTTTGGACTTGGTTCAGGTAATACGATTTCGGGTTCTTCTAAAGGTTCTACTTCTGGTATTGTTTCTTCTACCACTGGCGGTTCATTATCTTCAATTACTGGTTCATCTTTTGTAGAAATGTTTTTAATAATTAATAAAGATGCTAATAAAACTGCTACCAATCCTATAGTTATACTTAATCTTTGTTCCATTATTAACACACTCCTTCATAAAAAATTAAAGAGTGCTTAAAAGCACTCTTTATATTATTCACATTTTGTATATGAACAATTTGAACATTGCATACATCCACCTGTCATCATTAACGTCTTTTCTCCACATTCAGGACATTTTTCTAATCCCATAATACCATGTTGTTTATTTTCTTCTTTTCGGTTATTAACTTTAGGTTGTTGAGTTCCATTAACTTCTGCTAAGAATTTCTTAACTTCATTTATTATCGTCATTCCACAATAATTACCTTTAGATAATGTTATTCCTTTTGCTCTGGCACTAGCAAATGATGGGCATGCGCCTATACCGCTAAATGCTTTCTCTAATTGTTCTAAACTTCCACCAACTCTTAATAATGCACTCATAGATATTGCTATTGCTTGTAGATTTTTTTCACACGTTTACACCGTCTCTTTCGAGATATTTAATACGGACTAGACTATATCTTCATCTTATATTCTGTTACCAAATATAAGATGCTCGGCACTTCCAATTAAAGACTTCCACTTTAATTGTACTCTACTCCCTTATTCATATAGGTCTTTCTCCTATACTATGGTTTCGATAGTCGTTTGACGTTTATATTATTTATTAATCAACATAACTAAATTTTATATTATTTAACAATGATTTTTTACTAGTTGTTGTAGGATTTGATATTTTACCCATTAATCTCCTTTGTATAGCTGTTGTTGTTACTGAATAGAATTCTCCACATTCTTTAATTGAATCAAATATTACAATTTCATTCGTAACGACATTTTCAGCTTTTATTTTTCTTTTCTTATAATCGTTATTTGGTGGATTTTTATTTATATGGCATCTGTGCCATTGGTTATATGAATTATCACACCACTCTAAATTTTCAACTCTATTATCGTCACGAATTCCATTTATATGATTCACCATAGGCAGATTATTGGGATTAGGTATGAACGCTTCCGCAACTAATCTATGAATTCTTTTATCTACACTATTTCTTCTAGAACCATTAGATAAGCCAATGTGTAAATAACCATCTTTATCGTATCTAGGATTTATTATTTTACCTTCAGAATATATTGCAAAACTTCGTATTCTTCCTAAATTCGATATTTGATATTTACCTTCAAATCCGTTTATATCACACCATATTTCATCCATAATCATCACCCTTTCTTATAATTAGGATGACTAATAAATAATATTTTCGCACAGGATTACCATATCTTCGACTTAGGCTTTCCCTGTTAGCATACTCACTCACCATCATTTCCTATGGCTACAAATAAGTTGAGTACACACCCTAGATTTCTAGGTTCACCGAGTTTTTACTAATATATCACTATATTAGGGTAGCTTAGTTAACACCAACCACCTTGACCTGATTTAACTATATATAAATCTTGTATTGCATTTTCACTTGGAGAATAACCTATAAATAATTTTAAAGTCCCACATCCTATAACTAATTTTCTCTTAACGTAATATGTGTCTTCTGCTAAAGATTTCCATTCTCCACGTTTTAGTTCATTCATTTCTTCTTCGTTAATTTGCTCTTCTTTCTTTTCTTCTTTAGGTTTACTTGTTGTTAATATTGCAGCTCTATCACAACCATCTCTAAAGATCGTCATACCTTTTAAACCATTTTTCCATGCATGCATGTATAAAGCTTCAACATCTTCTACTGTAGCACTATTAGGTAAATTTACTGTAGAAGATATACTTGCATCTATATGTCTTTGCCATACACCTTGCATTTCAACACGTTTAAATGGATCTATATTTTGAGCTGTTACGAAGAAGCTTGGTAATTCTTCTTCATCAGTTAATCCTTGTTCTTTCATATATTCATCTGCTATTTTTGTAAATACTTTATAATACACATCTTTACCATGGACTGATTCAGTTTTTCTTGTATAAGATAAACTGAATATAGGTTCTATACCGCCACTTATACCTAACATTGTAGATAATGTTCCAGTTGGTGCTATTGTTAATAATTGACTATTTCTTAACCCGTATTCTTTAACTAAGTCGTAGACATAAGAATCTGTATTTTCACATAAGAATTCTGATTCTAATACAACATCTTTATTATATTTAGGATATGATCCATATTCTTTAGCTAATAATGCATTTGCACATATTGCTTCATTAGCCATCATAAACCCTAAATCATCACAGAACTTTTTCGCTTCATCTGTGTCATATTGCATATCTAAATGGATCAACATATCTGCTAGACCCATTATTCCTATACCAATTTGTCTCCAATCTCTAACTGTTTCTCTTTGTATAGCTAAAGGATGTAATGGTAAACCTTGGTCTAAAACATCATTCATTCCTTTAACTATAACATGCATATCTTGCTTAAATTCATCATATTTAAATTTTTTATTTTGTTTATCCACATATGCATCTAAGTTTATAGAACCTAATAAACAACTACCACCTGCAGGAAGAGGTTCCTCAGCACAAGGATTAACACCTGCATAATGGAAATCAGGATCTTCACTTAACAGATTGTAATTTTCTATTCTATCCCAGAATAATATACCTGGTTCCGCCATAGAGAAGTTATTTTTACTTAATAATCTAAATAAATTTTTGGCATTAACCATTTTAATCATTTTATCACCATGTTCTGTTTCAAAAGATAATTCCCATTCTTTATCTTCTTCAACAGCTTTCATGAATTCATCTGAAACTCTAACAGATATATTTGCTTTTGTTACTCTAGTTAGATCGTTTTTAATTTCTATAAATTCTTCAAGGTCTGGATGTGAGCAATCTATACTTATCATTAACGCCGTTTACACCGTCTCTTTCGAGATATTTAATACGGACTAGACTATATCTTCATCTTATATTCTGTTACCAAATATAAGATGCTCGGCACTTCCACTCATTTGAGTGTACTCTACTCCCTTATTCATATAGGTCTTTCTCCTATACTATGGTTTCGATAGTCGTTTGACGTTTATTTAAAATATTACAATCTTTCGAATGTTATAATATAATTAACTAATTTACCTCTAATAGGTTGCGGTCTACTACCACCAGCTATTTTACTTAAAGCTGTAATGTAACCCGAATCAAAATTAAAATATCTTGCTAATTCGGATATTGAATTGAATTTCTTGATCAAATATTTATTTTTTCTGTCGTACAAATAAACTGTTTTATTACAAGAGCAGCAACCATCGTCATATGCTTGTTGTGTATTCTCTTGAACAGTTCCCCATTTTAAATTACTAAAATGGTTATTTGACTTATTATTATCTAAATGCATTACAACTGGAAGCTCATCAGGATTACCTAAATAAACCATAGCTACCAATCTATGCACTCTGAAGTGTCTTCTATTACCATCTTCACAGACTAATAATAAATCATGGTATCCATCTTTATCTATTTTATAAGACAGATACTTCTTATAAATATTTGACCAAACCATCCCATCTTCAGATATTTGGTAATAACCTTTCTTTATATTAAAACAATCTAAATCTCTCAATCTAATCACCCTCTCATTACATTGAAAGATTGTAATTTTTAAATACTTCGCACAGGATTACCATATCTTTCGACTTAGGCTTCCCCTGTTAGCATATCCATTCACCATCATTTCCTATGGTTACTTAACGTTGAATACACACCCTATAAATATAGGTTCACCGAGTTTTACATTATACATCACTGTATAAAGGTGGCTATAACTAACCACGACGACCGTTTTGTCCTATTGTACCTGTAACTTGACTGAAGGTATCCATAAATGATACTGCTCCTGTTGTTGTATTAGATGCATTATTTACTTTCATCCCTCTAGGTCTTAATCCACTTATATCTATACCACAACCACCAGAATAACTAAACGTTCTTGCTAATTCCGCACATGTATTGTATATTCCTTCTATTGAATCTTCTACTGGTGGTAATACATAACAATTTGAATATGTTATCTTCTTCCCTACTTTATCCAAACCTCTATTTGCTAATATACGACCAGCAAATAAGAATTTTTTGTCTTTAATCAGTTGAGCAAGTTCTTTGTTTCCATTACTTACTCTTTCTAACCATTCGTCAAATGATTCTCCATTAAAACAATATTTCTTATTCCATATATCTATACCTAATTGGTTTTCATTTCCTAACCATTCTTCTATTCTCATAATCTTACCTCCTATAAATATATATTTTAATTTTATTCGTAAATAATTGTTATGTGTATTTTTGAATGTTATATAAGGTATAGGAATTCCTATACCTTATAAATTATTATATAAATTATGATCGAACATTATTTCTTTTAATTCTTCATCATTACGTTTTTTAGTTATTATTATTATTTCTTTACATTTTTCACACTGATATCTATATATCATTTCTTCATCATTCCATTTATAAGATATTAATTTTAAATTTCCTTTACAATTATTACACATTATAAAACCAACTCCTTTAATATTTTATTCATGTATTTGCTAATTTATTTTTTTATAAATTTTCTTCTTTCATTTCTTCACGTAACTTTTTAGTGTGAGATGGAGTTTTAAATGTCGGTATCCACGTTTTATAATCTGAAATAAATACAAATAGAAACATTAATAAGAAGAATATATACATAAACTTAACAAATGTGAGATGTAAAAACATATTAACAACCCCCTTTACGGTTTTAAAAATCCTTTTATATGTTTCATCTTACGCTCTACTTGAATCTGTTTAACTATCTCTGATATTATATTTACTAATATAATTGACGAACCTATATTAAATCCTATATAATTTATAACTGATAAAATCATGGCATTTAATATTATTTTTTCCAATTCCATTTGTTTTAAAACTTTTTTAGTTTCACTAAATTTATGACCTTTAAATCCTATAGAATTAGAACTCATCATTTTAAACTCAGATTCTATATCAGAATCAACTAAATCTAATATAACACTTATTATCGGTAATGATAAAGCTTTAGGTATGTTTATCATAGATAATAATTCAGATACCACCAATGACGAAACTGCATTAGTCATTACTTTCTTACGTAGAACATGTTCTCCATTAATAGCTATGGTTTCTTTATTGATATTTATCTTATTTAAAAGAACTGCTAGAGGTATAGTTATTGCACCATATTTATCTATGTGAGTTATAATATCAAAAGCGAGAAGATAAGATACGAAATCTCTATCTTCTCTTTTCTTTTTAATAATTTTATTTATTTGATTTATTGTTACGGATGCTATTACTATGACTCCATTTTTGTATATTATCCCTGGTATGAGGATTGACAAAATTGTTTTATATTTATCATCCATTCTTATATCATACTTACTCAGAAAGTTTTCTATAGCCCTTATCGTTATATTGGCATTTATAGCCGGTCTTATCATACAATCTCCTCCGTTTTATATTATTCATCTATTGGATATGAATTAACATAATAATGATCTATATAATTTTCTGGTATAGTTGTAGGTTTATCACATTCTTTAATATCTACTGTTATATTATAAATTTTGTATCTTGCAAAATTATTTGACAATTCTTCAATTAATTCTGTTATATCATAATCCCAATCAAAATTGTTTATTATTATTTTAATATAATATATTCCATCTTCATATCCCCTAAATACTCCATGTTCAACTCCATGATAGTCTATACAATATAGATCTCCAGAAAATGCTATAACATTACTTAGAACTTTATACATAGTCTCAAAACTATACTGTGCGTTTTCAGTTTTAACATCTATCATATAATTTTTCATATATACCATCTCCTTTAAAGATAAAAATAAAAGATGTGGATAACCACATCTTTTTTATATTAATTTTTTAATCCTCTAAACCAACTTGGGTCCATCGGTTGTTCTTTTTCGTCATTCTTTGTGAATTCGTAAGCATATTCTTCACCATTGTCATATTTATAAATCACTTCAACACTTGCTATCGTTTTTTCATTGTCCATCAGTCTTCCGACTTCTTCCATAAGGTCATTCTTTTCTTTATCTATATAACCTCTATTTACTAAGACCTCTTCTGAAATGTTATATAATGTTAACGTTTTATAAGCATTTACTATTTCTTCTTCAAGTTCACATCTTATAGCCACGTCATCTAATTTATTTTCTTCTAAGAATTTTTCTTTATCATTGGAATATTCTTCCAATACATCATACAGCATATCATCCATTAATTCATGCATGTGTTCTATTACAAAATCATTATTTGTAAATCTTAACATAGCTTCTGTTGTGAATAGATCGAAATTATTTTCAAATTCTTCAATTGAAACTTTGTTGTCTAAATTTTCTATTAACATTTTTTCACCATCTGTACTATTCCAATATACCCATTCATATTCTTCTTTAATAAATCTTTTAAAATAATCCATATCTATCACTCCTTCTATTTTTATACATATTTTTCTAAATTTTCAACTATTTCTTCATGACCTTTGATAGCTTCTTCTACTGTATCATAATGATTTACATAAACATCGAACCAATTTGTTACTTTTTGGTTACGACTTTCAAATACCATAGTTTCTAATCCCGCATCAAATGTATCTGTTGTGCTTATCATATACTCTTGACCATTTACAACTACAAAATTTATTAAATGTTTCATAATGAAACCCCCTATATTAATTTATTTTACAACTTCCCTAATCCATGATGGTACTTGAGTTTTCTTATTAGGGTTTTTATTTTTCTTAAATGCATATTCCTCACAATTATTTCTCTTTAATAATATTTCGTCGGTAGAATCGTTATACATTTCATATCTTATATTTTCAACTACCATTTCGATACCTAAATCCATATTAGGATTATATTTACAAACTGCTTGTTTATAATTCATATCGGAATGGATCGATTCGATACCGTTGAACATATTCATTACGTCACCTTTCAAAATTGCATGTTCTAAATCATTAAATTTATATTTAAGTTCATCAAATTCATCTCCTCTGAACTCAAAATTTATTAAATCTTTATATATATCCATTCCCCTTTGAAAATTACGTGTTATTATTCTTCTAAAACCTTCAGCTGATACAAATTTTACAAGACTACGTTCAGATTGTATTTCTTGCACTTCATTTTCATTTAACCATCTATAAAATATATCAGCTCGTTCTCTATCAGGTATTAAAACCTCTTGACATAAATCTCTATAATTATACCAATGATTACCAAATGCATCTTTGAAATGTTCTATAGAACCTTCCATAGTTTTTACATAAACTCTATCAAATTTTATTTTATTCATCATACCAAAATCACTCCTTATATTTTTATTTTTTTATGATTAACAAGTTTAAGATTATAACATCGATTACTCAACAGATCCCTCATAACGGCAGTCCAATATTATTTATTGGAGGCGTCCCCGCGAATCTGTATATGGATAAACCATACTTACATCAGTCGTGTAATATTGTGTATAAATACACTCAACAGATCCCTCATAACGGCAGTCCAATATTATTTATTGGAGGCGTCCCCGCGAATCTGTATATGGATAAACCATACTTACATCAGTCGTGTAATATTGTAATCTTTATTATTTATAATCTTAAACTTATTAATCATATTAATTTGTTATATGGAACATAGAAAATAAATAAGGGAGAACTTAATCTCCCTTTAATTTATTTTACAACGTCTTTTAACCAATCAGGACATGTTGATTGAACTTTAGCTTTTCTATGTTTTTTGTATAACACTTCTTTAGCTTCAGATTCTTCTGCTCCTGGACGTTTTGTTAATTTAACTTCTTCATCATAATCATCTATTATTAAACTACATTGTAAATCAGGTTTTGTTATGAAATTATATTTCTTACCTGTACTTGCATAGTTTAGAATTGTTTCACTGGCTACTTCATATAATGCTGATACATCTTTAAATTGATAATCGTTTGTTAATATTCTTTCAGCTTCTTGTTTATCAACTCCAAAATCTAATAATATTTTCATTACCATTTTTCTGAAGTTCATTGGAACGTTTAATTCTTCTTCTACTAGTTCACCGTTTTTAGTTTTTGCTATTGTAGTTGTATTGTTAACGTCGTTTAAATAAGCTGCTGTTAATTCATTAAATAATTCTCTTGAGAAAGATCTTTTACCACCATTAGCTATTTCTTCTCTTATTTCATTTACTAATTCATTATAAGTTTTCATACATATTACCTCCTAAAATTATTATATATTTTATTTATTTCATTAGTATAATATAGCTTTGAAATTTCACCTTTTTACACTTAACACTAAATTGTTCGGAACATAATAAAATGTTAATAATTTGACGGGAAAACAATAATCTAAGGAGCAAAACTATTAGAGGAAAGGAGAAGAATATATGGCTGATAACAATAAAAAAATAAACGTCAAAGACAGAATCAAGAAAAAAATGCCTGAAAGTGAATGGTTTAGAAACGTCGGAAAAAGTATAGGTTATACAACAATGGATCTTATTACGGACATAATGCCTAATACATCTGACGCTATATCTTGGAATAAAGATAACATGAATACAGCATTAGATCTTGTTTCCGATATACGTAAAAACAATGGCGTTCGAAATATGTTTAATAAACAAATAAAAAATTTACCACAAGTGAAATTACTTGAACAAATTAAACAAAATGCAATAGATGATTTAAAAAGTGGTAATTTTTATAATAAAGATAGAACTCCCGGTGGATCATTTGGTGATGATGGAGATTTTGGTTTCGATGATGATTTATTCGGTGATGTTAATGTTCAGTTTATAGACGATGAAGGTGAAACCACAGAATTCGACAGTGAATCACCTACTAGTGATAATGGAAGTAGACCGCCTATAGCTGTTATAAATACAATGCCTCTAGCTAAAGCTGTACAATCATCAACTGAAGCTACAATAGACACTATGAGTGCTATAGCAGGTCAACAACTAGCTGTAGAGAATGAAAAAATTATGTTCAATCAACAGTCAGTAAATTCTATACTAAGTGGGTTGAATTCTATAAACGATAACCTTGCACTACTAGTTGAATTCAATGCTGATTCGACTGCAAAATTCCATGGTGCTGCGATAAAATACTACGAACAAAGTATTGAGATGATGTCTAAACAAGATAAGGAGACCGAACGTAGAAAAGTTAAAGAGACATTAGACTTGTTTACGTCAAAAGGTTCAATTAAACTTGAAGAATATTTTAAGCACGTTAAACAGAATTTAGCAGGCATTAAAGACGAAAATGCCATGTTAGGACAATTTATTGATACTTTATCAGATCCTATGATGTTACAAGGATTTGCAGCTTCACCTGGTATGATTATTCCTGAAATGATAAAAGGAATTATACCTAAATATATTAAATCAACTTTAGGAGATTTAGATAAAAATTTAAGTTCTTTAGGTCCTGCTATATTAGCTAAAATAGGTTCTTTTGAAAATAGCGATAGTCCTTTCTTACAAATGATAAATAAAGTATTCGGATTTAATCCTAAAATATCAAAGGATATTGATTTAGGTGATTATGAGAAAGGTGCTATCCAATGGGATGGTGAAAGTAAAAAAGCATTAGTTGAAGTTATACCTTCTTATCTTAGAAGAATAGAAAGTGCTTTAACTGGTGAAGAAGAAAGAATATTTAACTACAAAAAAGGTAAATTTGACACTAGAGATAATATTAAAAAATCGTATGATGACGCAATTAAAGATGCGGAAATATCAGGTTATTCGGATTTTAAATTCCAAGCAAGAGATTTAGCTAGAAAATTTGAATTAAGCGAAAAGGCTATGGCTGATTTTGAAGAAGACTTATTAGGTTACTTAGCTAAAATGACCAATAAAGGTAAAATGATAAGACCTGGTACTAGAAAAGATGCGGATGGTTTTGAATTCAATGAATTTATTGATTATGAAATAGCTGGTGGTGACCCTGATAGACAAAAATTCCTTGAAAAAATTATACAAAGTATGGATAAAAAGACTCTAACTGAGGCTTGGACTGCTGGTATAAGGGACTCTGTTGAACGTACAAATAAAGCTTATGATGAAATGCGAGGAGATTCTACATATGCATCTTTATACAATGATACTGATAAAGAAGGTAAATTAAGATATTCACCTGATAAACTTAAAGGTGGTATACGAGATGCTTTTGGATTAACAAACTTAGATTATCTTAGAGATATACGTTCACTATTAATTAAAGGAATAAGAGTATTCCCTGATAATAGAAAAAGATTTAAAGATGGGAAAGATGATCCTAGTAGAGAATTTGCGTTAAAAGAAAAATACGAAGAACAACAAAGAGTTGAAACTGAGAAAAAAATGAAGGAAGAAGCAGATAAAAAAATAAAACAATATTCAACTCATGGCAAATCTATAGAAGAATCTGCTTATATATCTAATGATGAATGGCTTAATACTGTAGGTATTGAAGAGTTTGTCTACGACGAAAATAGTAAAACTGGCAAAGCTATGAAAAAGGTTAAAAAACTAAGTGACAAAGTAGGAGATAAAGTCTTTGAAATTCTTATGGGTGATGAAGACTATATCGAACAATTAATCAAAAAATACGATAACCGCTTTGGAAATGGTAAACCGGTTATTCAAAACATAAAAGAAATGTTCAGTGATACATCTAAAGCTGTAATGTCATATTTTACAGGTCAACCATATACAACATCTGAGGGGGTACAAGTAGAAGGAAACGAAAATGCTATATTCGGAAAAATATCTAAATTCTTTACAGGTGCTATGGAAAAACTTAAAGGTAAAGAAGATGGTGAAGATGGAGTTATAGGTAAATTTATATCAGACGTTTCTGAAGGTTTTAATAAATTTAAAACTAGTTTATTCGGGGATAAAGCTTTATCTGAACAAGATACTGAAAAAACTCACACTAATATAATGAAGCTTATAAAAGAAAGATTACCTAAGGCTGTTGGTTATGGATATGGTAGTGCAGTTGTTAAAACTTTATTTGCTTCTAAAATGGGTATATTAGGTAACTTCTTATTACCTGGTGGTGGATTATCTGCTGCTTTAATAGGTACGGCTTTTGGTTTCTTAAAACAATCTGAAACATATAACAGATTCATGTTTGGAGAACTTGATGAAAACGGTGAACGTAAAGGCGGGCTTATATCTAAAGCTTGGCAAGATAAATACAAAGAACATGCAAGTACTATCAAAAAAGGAGTAGGTATAGGTATAGTAGGATCTTTATTATTACCCGGTGGACCTGTATTAAGTGGTTTAGTTGGTATAGGTGCTTCATTTGCAGCTAAAAACGAAGCTTTCCAAGAATTCTTATTTGGTAAGGATTTTAAAACTGATGAAAAGAAATCTATGATGAATGGTGCTTTCGGAAGAGTATTTAAAAAATTCACAGGAGATTCAGATCCTAAATTAGCTAAATTCTTAGGAACTGCAGGTCTTGGTGTAGGTATAGCACAAGGTGTTGGGTTATTACCATCTTTCTTACTACCTGGTGGACCTATAATGGGTTCTTTATTAGGATTAGCTGGAGGTATAGCTGCTTCTTCAGATAAATTCCAAGAATTCTTATTAGGTGAAAAAGATGTAGATGGTCAAAGATATGGTGGTCTTTTACATAAAGTAACTAACTGGTTTGACATTACATTTGCTAGACCGCTAGCTATTAAAATGACTGAAATAAATGATAAGATATACGGATTTATGAGAAAGAAAGTTTTCGATCCTATTGCTAGATCATTCGAACCTATGGTATATGCAGTTAAAAATGTGGCAATAGATATTAAAAATGGAATAGTTGACGCTTTCTCTAAAGTTACAAATCCAATAGTCGAAGCATTCAAAGACTATGTAATTAAACCTGTAAGTAAAATATTAAAGAAAACCATAGTAGATCCTATTAAGTGGATGCTTAAGAAAACATTCGGTTTAATAGGTAAATCTATCTTAGGTGTTTTAACTGCCCCTCTTGGAATTATAAATTTCCTTGGTAAAACATCTGACAAATATAACGCTCATGCTGAAGTTAGACATGAACAACGAAATAGAAGAAGAGCATATGATAAAGCTCATAAAGATGGAACATGGAATTATTGGGAACGTAGAGCTGCTGGTAAAATGACTAAAGAAGAAAAACAAGAATTGATAAATGAAAAACTTAAATATAGAGATGGAAAAACTTGGAGACAAAGAAAAAAAGAACAGAAAAAAGATTATAAAGATGAAATGGCACGTCGTAAAGAAAAACGAGATGCTATGATTAAGCAATATGAAGAAGATAAAAAATTTGCTAAAGAAAGTGGATTTAAATATAGAAGT
>Ga0233386_1000243_pt1 | contig 16286 bp, 17 predicted proteins | sample ElkDunMinimDraft_17_FD_191544 | JGI IMG/M metagenome (GOLD analysis project Ga0233386, IMG submission 191544) | Fecal eukaryotic communites from dung pellets of Tule Elk in California, USA - Elk Dung G4 | ecosystem: Host-associated > Mammals > Digestive system > Large intestine > Fecal | place...
CGGAATCTACCGTCGTTCGCACGGCCTCGTCAATACATCCTTTGGGCCGGTACCGGCGTCGTTTTGCTCCCCCACCGAACCCGACCAGCTCCGGGCGGGCAGTCCGCCAGGGGTGAGATGCCGGATTCACTCGCGGGCCTGTCGGCGCCGCACCGCACGTGACCAGTGGTGACTGCGGTCACAACATCCGGTAGAACAGTCTTCTGACAATGGAATAACTGCACTCTCCGATTGGATGATCATGACTCTTGCAGAGTGCCGGCGCACGGAGGTAGTCCGTTGAAGTTCTGGACCGGGACCGCATTCATGAAGACGACCGAAATGCCGGCGGTGGCGACCATGCTCGACCAGGCAGGGTTCCACGGCGTGCTCGTCTCGGACCACCTGATCTATCCGAAAGAGATGAAGACCGTCTACCCCGGGCACGAGAGCGGAAAGATGTTCTGGCACCCGGAGACGGACTGGCCCGACGCGTGGGTCCTCATCGGAGCCATGGCAGCCGTCACCCAGAACCTGCACTTCGGCAACAACGTCTACATCGCGCCGTCGCGCCCACTTCTCGAGGTCGTGAAACAGGTGGGCACCGCAGCGGCTATCTCACACGGCCGCGTGTCCATCGGCCTCTCTGCCGGTTGGATGCGCGAGGAATTCGAGTTGCTGGGCCAGGACTTCGACAACCGTGGCCCGCGCCTCAACGAGATGATCGAGGCGTTGCGCGCACTGTGGAAGGGCGGATGGGTGTCCTTCAAGGGCGAGTACTACGACATCCCCGAGATGACGATCGAGCCGCACCCGCCTGCACCCGTACCGATCCTGTGCGGTGGAGAATCCACTGCCGCACTCAAGCGAGCCGCCCGCTACTGCGACGGCTGGGTCGGCACGGCGTACACCATCGACGACGCCGAGAAGTGGATCGAGCGGATCAACGGTTACCGGCGCGAATTCGGACGTGAGAACGAACCGTTCGACATCATCCTCGGTCTGCGCGACCAGCCGTCCACCGAGCTGTACAAGCGGGCCGAGAAGATCGGGATCACGGGCGTGATGTGCTCGCCGTGGGCCAACTGGGAAGCAACCCACTCCGGCGACCACGATCACCTTCTCGGGACCGCGGAGCGCTACCGCGAGCCCATCGAGCGATTCGCGGAGGAGATCATCGCGAAGCTGGTGTGACACGACCCGCAGTGCGAGAACACCCCGCCGACAATGCCGGCGGGGTGTTCTTGTGCGTGCGCCCGAAGGGATTCGAACCCCTAACCTTCTGATCCGTAGTCAGATGCTCTATCCGTTGAGCTACGGGCGCAAGTTATTCAATTGTCGTCAGTGACGGTACACCAACTGGCGGAGGCGAGAGGATTTGAACCTCCGGTCCCCGGTAAGGGGGACAACTCATTAGCAGTGAGTCCCATTCGGCCGCTCTGGCACGCCTCCTCGGGGATTCGAAGCTCTCGAACCGCCGGGACGAAAGATTACACATGCACCGCACCGAAACGCAAAACGGCTGGTCAACGCAGGTGAGCGTCGAACCAATCGTAGATGCGGCGTCGCGCGTCGACGATCGCCGCTTCCGCGTGATCGGTCTCGGGATCGAGGGAGTCGTGCACGACCGGCGGCTCATCCGGCCGGTGGGCGAGCCCTTCGTAACTGACCACAAGCGCCGGTGCATCCGACCGGCCCGCAGCCTCACGCAAGGCTGCGACCTCCGAGGGCGGAGTCTTCGGGTCGTCGTCGCCGTACAGGCCGAGCCACGGCGCCCGGAGCGACCCGACGATGTCGACGAGCGATCGCGCACCGTGCTGCGTGGCCTGGACGATGCCGGGCGAGGCCACGCTCACGACGGCACCGACGGCCCGCTCCGCGGCGACATAGAGCGCGGCGGTGCCCGCATCGTCGAACCCGAGCACCCCGATCATGTCGGGGCTGATCCCTTGCCCGGCGATCCACCGGAAGGTCGCGTCCACGTTCGCGTAGAACTCGTCCCCGAACTGCTCGGCGTTCTCCGCACCACGAGCATCCTGTGTCGGCTCGGGCGCGACGACGAGCCACCGATCGTCGGCGAGCGTCTCGATGAAGTCGCGGAGGGCCCGCGGGAGTCCGTGGGAGCGGTGCAACACCACGATGCTCCCGCGCGGCCCCGAATCCGGACGAACCACTGTCAGCGGTACGTCCCCCGTACCACCGATCCGTGGCGCAGCATCATTGCTGGTTTCCGGCATGGTGTCCACGATGACACGCCCACCGGGTACCCGCACGGAATCGTCGGGAGCATAATCGGCTGGTGACCCCTCGGACCCGACCCGACCTCGCCTCGATCCCGGCCTACGTTCCCGGACGGACGTTTCCCGGCGCTGTGAAGCTCGCCAGCAACGAGACGACCGCCGGCCCGTTGCCCTCCGTGCGCGAGGCCATTCTCGAAGCCGCCGCCGATGTGAACCGGTATCCGGACAACGGCGCCACGGCGTTGCTCGCAGCGCTGTCGGAGCGGCTGCAGGTCCCCGTCGAGAACATCGCGGTCGGCTGCGGATCGGTGAGCCTGTGCCAGGAACTCGTGCAGGTCACCTGCGAGCCCGGCGACGAGGTGATCTTCCCGTGGCGATCGTTCGAGGCGTACCCGGTGGTCGTGGCGGTCGCGGCCGCAACCGCGGTCCCCGTGGCGAACACCCCGGAGCACGGCCACGAGCTGAAAGCGATGCTCGCGGCCATCACCGACCGGACCCGCCTGATCTTCATCTGCAATCCCAACAATCCGACCGGCTCGCTCCTCGGGAAGAAGGAACTCGAGCAGTTCCTCGACGAAGTCCCGTCCGACGTCGTCGTCGCACTCGACGAGGCGTACTTCGAGTATGTGCGGCCCGCCTCGGACGACGACTTCGCAGACGGTCTCGACCTGGCGAAGAACCGCCACAACGTGGTTGTACTGCGGACGTTCTCCAAGGCGTACGGACTTGCGGGCCTTCGGGTCGGGTACGCGGTCGCCGGCCCCGAACTCACCGCGGCCATGAGCAAGGTGCACACCCCGTTCTCGGTCAACACGATCGCGCAGAAGGCTGCCATCGCGTCGCTCGAGGCCGCCGACGAACTGCTCGCGCGCACCGAACATGTCGTCGCCGAGCGTCACCGCGTGCGCGATGCGCTGCTCGACGCCGGCTACGACGTGCCCGAGAGCGGTGCGAACTTCCTCTGGCTGCCTCTCGGCGACCGGTCTGCGGCCTTCGCCGAGGCGGCGGCAGAGGCAGGCGTGATCCTGCGGAACTTCACCGGTGACGGCACGCGCGTGACGATCGGCGACCCGCACGAGAACGATCGGTTCCTCGCCTTCGCGACAGGACCGGGGCGGGCACTCGCAGGGCTCGCCTGACCTGTGACGAGACCCAACCGTTATCCCTAGGTATCGGTGACGTGACCCTGCGCTGACACACTCGGGCGGTTGATACGGACCCGACTCGGAGGCGCTGCATGGTTGGAGGCATGGCACGCCGTGCCCTGTCCGCCTGCGCACTCGCGGCAGTCGTGTGTGCAGGTACCGGTGTCGCACCCGCTGCTGCGGAACCCCCGAACGTGGTGCCGGTGCGCCTGATCGCCTTCGGCGATCTCCACGGCAACCTTCTGCCGCCGCAGGGACCGCGCAGTGAGGTCGTCAGGTCCGACGGAACCTCCGTCGCCGCAGGTGGGGTGGCGCATCTCGCGGCCTACGTGCGTCAGCTACGGGCACAAGCAGACCATTCGATGCTGTACGCCGTAGGCGACACGTGGGGGTCGTCCCCGCTCGAATCGGCGATGTTCCACGACGAGCCCACCATCGAGTTGCTGAACGATCTCGACGTCACGGCCGCCGCACTGGGCAATCACGAACTCGACCAGGGATACGCTGAGCTGACCCGTCTGCGTGACGGAGGCTGTCACCCCGACGACGGGTGCCGTTACGGCGAGACGTTCGAGGGTGCCCGCTTCCCCTTGCTCGCCGCGAATCTCACGACCGACGACGGGACGCCTGCCGCGCTGCCGTTCAGCATCAGCTATGTCGACGGAATCCCGGTCGGCACCATCGGCGTGCTTCCCAGCAACACGCCGGACTTCATCCGGTCCGACTCCATCGCGGGCCTTCGATTCGGCGACGAGATCGAAGCGGTGGACCGAACTGCCGACCTACTCGATTCGCTGGGGGTCCGCGCCGTCGTGCTGCTCTACAAGGGCGATATCGGCGCCGGTGGGCAGAACGACCCCTGCAATCCCGTCGACGGGCCGGCGAACGTCGTCGCCACCGCTGTGTCCCCGAAAGTCGATCTGATCGTCACCTCGGATGGTGACAAGCACTTCAACTGCACATATCCCGATCCGCTCGGCCGGCCACGGACCGTCGTGCAGGGCGCCTCGCACGGGCGCATCATCTCCGTCGCAGACCTCATGATCGACCGCGAAACCCGCGACGTACTGCGGGATCACACGCTGGCTTTCACCCAGGTCATCACCCACGACATCGAACCCGACCCACAGACCCAGCAGTTCGTCGAACGCGCAAGCGAAATGTCCGACGCGGTCGCCGGTCGCCGCGTGGGTTCCGCCTCGGCGGACATCACCCGAGAAGCGGGTCCCAGCGGCGAATCCGCCCTCGGCAACCTCGTTGCCGATGCCCAGCTCGCAGCAGCCCGATCAGTGGGAGCGCAAGTGGCACTGACGAATCCAGGCGGCCTTCGCAACGACCTCATCTGCGGAGAAAACGGAGTCGTCACGTACGGGCAAACGTATGCAGCACAGCCTTTCGGCAATCGCCTCCAAGTGCTCGAACTCTCCGGCTCCCAACTCGACGAACTTCTCGAGCAACAATTCCAGAAGACGGCGAACGGCAACGCCCTCGAATGGATTCTCGCGCCGTCACACAACTTTCGATACACGCTCGACCGGATCGCTCCTCCGGGCGATCGAATCCGGGACCTCACGATCGACGGGGAGCCGGTCGATCCCGAACAGCACTACCGCGTGGTGGTCAACGACTTCCTCGCGGAAGGTGGTGACGGCTTCGACGTCTTCACCCACGCCCGGCACCGAACCGGCGCCGGAGAGGAACTCGACGCTCTCAACGCCTATTTCGCGGCCCACGATCCCGTCGTCCCGCCCACAACAGACCGCATCCACATGCACTGAGCCGCGAACCTACAGTTGGAGAGCGGCTTTCAGCGTCGGCCACGCGGTCTTGATGTCGTCCTGCCAGTATGCCCACGAGTGGGTACCCCACGGCCGGTATACGACCTGCGCCGGAATATCGAGCTGCCGCAGGCGACGGTCGAAGGTCACCGTGCACGCCAACGTGCCGACTTCGAGCGGCGTACCGCCGGTCAACACTTCCTCACCCGAACCGAAGTCGTAGGGGCCTACGAGACCGTTGCCCGTACTGAGGAAGATTTCCTTGCCACGCAACCGCTCGGCGAGCAGGTACGAATCGTGTTCCTCCCAGACGGGGTCACCGGGAGGGCCCCACATGTTGTCCGGGTTCCCGCCCTTGTAGGCGACGGTTCCGCGCACCGAGTCGCGGGACGACTCACGCGAGGTATCGAAACATCCGCTCAGCGCCGCAACGCCTCGATACAGATCGGGGTGTCGCGTGATCAGGCTCATCGCCCCGGTCGCCCCCATCGACAATCCGGCGACCGCGTTGACCCCGTTGCCGTGGAACCGTGCATCGATGAGCTGCGGCAGTTCCTGCGTCAGAAACGTCTCCCACTTGTTGACGCCGAGCACCGGGTCGGGATTCCGCCAATCCGTGTAGTAACTCGCCGTGCCGCCGATCGGGAGCACGACGTTGACGTTCTTGTCGGCGACGAACTCCTCGATGTCGGTGCGCTGAGTCCACGTGCTCTCCCTGAACTCGGACTCCTCGCCCGCGCTGACCCCGTCGAGCAGGTACAACGTCGGTCGAGGGCCGTCCCCGGCGGGATGGAGCACCTGCACGCGGACCACGCGCTGCATCGCGGGCGAGAACACTTCGACGTCCGTCCGCTGTTCGGTGATGACCGTCGCCGTGCGCTCGATCGCCGCGACAGGCGCCGGCTGGGCGTGCGAGAGCGACGGAATTCCTACTATCGACATCGCGACCACACCGAGCGCGGTGATGAACCTTTTCAGCATCGAGCTCCCCGTCCCCCGACGACATGGATCCTGATCCCAACTCGGCCGCGCATGCGCGGTCAAGCTCACTGGTAGCGGCCCTAGTCCCCTTCACCGAGATCGTGACCGGTCCCGGGCAGCGCGCAGCGCCGGCGGCGCCGGCTGGTGCATCCATGTTTCCCCGGATCGCGTGCGGGGAAACCCCTGGAACATGACCGTACTCGTCGTAGCCGGGAGCAACCGAGGAGTGACTCACCAGGTCGCGCAAGTGATCGCCGAGTCGCTCGGTACACGCGATATCGAGGTCACGTTGGGCGGGAGCAGCGATCTCGACCGCGTGGCGGAGTTCGAGGCGATCATCATCGGCAGCGAAGCCGAGAGCGGGAAATGGCCCGCTGCCACCGGAGATCTGTGCCGCCGTTACGCGGACGCCTTGATTCAGCAGCAGGTGTGGTTGTTCTCCGCGCCCGTGGAGGAGAACAGCGCCATCCGCGGCGAGGTGGAAGTGCCCGAACTCCTGGCGGCTCTCGCCGCGCGCGACCACAAGTATTTTCCGACTTCCGACACCGACGAAGTCATGACGTGGACGTCGCTCATCGCGGACGAACTCGAAGGAAACAGCTGACACGTCCCCGGGACGACAAGTCCTTCGCCGGGTCGGAGAAGGACAACACCCGGGTGCCGATCTGGTGGCCCGCACGCTCGGTGTCACCTTCGCCCCGAGGCCCGATACGCCGGTCGTCAAGGTGGAGAGGCCGCCGGAGAAGGTGCAGTACGCCCCCGCGCAGCAGGCCACCTCGGACACGGCTCGATGCGTTGCGATAGACCGGGGAAAGTCGACGCTCAGGCGCGACCACCTCACTGATCGCGATGGACGTGTCCACGACGATGCCGAATGGAGCCCGCCGACAGCGGTTACACAAGACCGAACGTCGCGCGCGCCAACGCAGTCACCACAGCGGCGGCAATGATCACCACCAGCATCGGAGCCCGAAACCAGGCCAGCACCCCGGCAGCCCCTACCCCAAGCACCCGAGCCCAGCCGGCAAACCCTTGGTCTTGCAACAGTGCGGTCGTCGCCATGACACCTGTCAGCAGAAGGATCGCCGAATCATCGATGAGTTGTTTGGCACGTGGTGATTCGGTCAAGCTGGCAGGCAGCGCGGGCCCCACCCAGCGCAGGACATACGTTCCCGCGGCGAGAAAAGCAGCTGCAGCGCAGATTACCCACAGATCACGCATCCTCGGCCTCGGCTCGCTCCGCGTCGACGGCGGGATCGATGGGTCGGGGGCGCATCAGAGGGAGGGCTAGAACAGCCAGCACCGGGGCGATGCCTTCGGGAAGGACGAGGGCGGCACCGACCGCGATCACCGCGGCTGCAAGACAGCCGTAGCGAGTACGAGGATCGCGTATCCCCGACATGATCAAGGCAAGTATCACAGCGGGGAACATGGCATCGAGACCGATGATTGCGACGTCGAACATGCGGCCGATGACGGATCCGAGCAGGGCGCCTACGGGCCAAGTGATCAGAATACCGAGCCCGGACCAAGTGTAAGCAAGGCGACGCGCGGCAGGGGTCTGCTGGGCGGCGGCGAACGCTACGGTTTCGTCATTCACTAGATGAATTCGCGCGTACCGCTTCCAGCCGGTGCCGAGTACATCGGTCGCGGCGAGGCCGTAGGGCAGGTGACGAGAATTCACGGCCAGGGCTGCGGCAGCAGCGATCCATGAATTCGCGCCGCCGGCGAGCAGGCCTACGAACAACATTTCCGAGGAAGCAGCGAGAACGAAAAATCCGACCACGGGAGCAAACCAGGTCGGCAGGCCGGCGTTCACCGACATCGCGCCGTACGCCACGCCGACGACAAAGACGGCGCTGGCGACCACCGCTGCTTCGTACAGCAGGCGACGCCGAGAATCGGCGATCGACTCTGGCACTCAGACTCCTTTCGGGGGCGCCATCCGATATCCGCGACCGTGCGGTTGCTGCGCTCGCAGCGAACCATAAGAGTCCGCATCGCGCGAGGGCATACGCGGTCCTGCGGTCCGAGGGACGCTTTATCGCTGACAGCCATGGTGAGGTTCAACTCTCGGTAGTGAGCAATTTGCATCGTCGGCACCAGCGCCAAGAGTAGGAACCCGTGGGCAATGGGGCACCGGACGGATCGTTAGCGGCTTCGACGGAATCAGCATGAATCCATTCCCGGTCTCCGGTCACCTCGGCGAACTGGTCGACCATCGGCTGAACTTCCTGTAGCCATCCGCTCACACCAAGATGTTCGCCTTCCGCGGTTACAAAATCGGCGGCGCTGTTGATCTGATGCGCCAACTCACCGAAAAGGCCGCCGCCTACTACCGCGACAACGGCACCGGTGTCATCCTGATTTCGGCCCTCATAATCGTGTTTCCCGTCGCGGAAAGTACCGGACGTGTCGATCCGCCTCAGTGTCCGATGAGAGCGCCCACTCGGCAATCGGTATCGACGATTTTTGCAATCGCCTTCGCTGACGAGATCGAGACTGCGACCGTGCACCGCGTTTGGATGACGTTCGGCTACTAGCCGATTCGACGTTCCGTGGGTTCACGCGGTGATCGCAACACCACTGATCAGAAGGGTTGCGCATGGTTGCCTATTCTCACCGGATGGTTCCTGAGATCTTTCAAACGTTCTGGGCGGGGATGGCCGCAGGCGAGTTCATCACGGACGCCACGGCAGCGGCCGGCACGTTCACGAAGCAGGGCACCAGATGGCTCGCCAGTTGCGGCGGAGTCCGTCCCCGCCGAGGTCGTAACCTCAAGGGTCGGTGCTTGACATTCGCGGAGCGCGAAGAGATCGCTATAGGTATCGCTGCAGGTCACACCCTGCGTCACATTGCTAAAGCCCTGAATCGGAGCCCCTCGACGATTTCGCGTGAGGTCGCACGCAACAGTGAATCGTGCGGGAGGTATCGAGCGCGATCTGCACACGCAGCGGCCTACCATCGGGCCTCCCGGCCCAAGACATCCAAACTCGCCACCAATTTGTCGCTGCGCCAGAAGGTCGAAGAATCCCTGAACAAGCGTCATTCTCCCGAGCAGATCGCAGGCCGACTACGACTCGAATACCCCGATGATCCACAGATGCGAGTGAGTGCCGAAACCATCTACCAATCGCTCTATCAGCCCTCACGTGGCGGCCTCGAACACACACTCACCCGATCCCTGCGGACCGGTCGAAAGCTGCGCCGACCATGCCGGAAAGCCGGCCAACGCAAGAACCGAATTCCCGACATGATCAACATCGCAAATCGTCCAAAAGATGTGAAAGACCGTGCTGTACCAGGGCATTGGGAAGGTGACCTCATTGTCGGCAAACGAAATCTGAGCGCAATCGGCACCCTCGTCGAACGGGCCACCGGCATGGTCGAGCTCGTTCACCTGCCCGACGGATACAAACCCGAACACACTGCCCGTGCGTTGACCGACCAGCTCGAGACTCTTCCTACCATCCTGCGGCGAACATTGACGTGGGACCAGGGTTCTGAGATGCGGGACTGGAAAGAGGTCAGTGCTGCTACCGGGATCGACATCTACTTCTGCGATCCGCACGCACCCTGGCAGCGTGGGACCAACGAAAACACGAACGGCGAACTCCGTCAGTATTTCGCCAAAGGCTCGGACCTGGGGGAATACTCGAAAACGGATCTGGAATGGGTCTCACAGCAACTCAATGAACGCCCGCGTAAGCAGCTGGGATTCCACACACCTGCCGAGGAGATGGAGCGCTTGTTGCTGCAACAGCCCGATGGCGGACAGCCCGACCTTCTGCCTGTCACCGTGTAGGCACAATCCCCCGGGGATAGGCTGGGCGCAGCCGTAGCGCACCCGACGTCGAAAGGGATCCATTGGTATTCGACAGGATTCAACGACGCACGCATGATTCGGCGGCCTACCGCGTGTTCGCGCTGATCGGAATCGCCGTCGGCGTGGTGGTATATGGGGCTGCGTTCTTCATCAACGCGCCGATCAAGGTCTGCATGGATCAGGTGACACCAGGTGCAGCAGAGTCTGGTCTTTGGGTGGCAACAGCAGCGAGCTTCAGTAAGACGTGGGTAGGTATTGTCGCGTCTCGTTGCGAGATGACGTTCACCCCGGGCGTTCATGTCGATGACCTCGTCGTGGAATGGGGCCCGTCATTTGTCGCGATCGCTGGCCTTATCGTCGCCGTATTCTCGCTGTGGATCTGGTTGCGCGTACGCCGCGGGCGTTGACGAGCGAGGCGTAAGAGGTCACTGTCATCGTGGTTTCGATGAAGCAGCTCGCGGACGCCTAAGCTATCTGATGTCCATCGAAGCTTCGAATGTCTGGTGTTGCGATGACCGCGAGAATCCACCGTTCCCTGAACGGAACTCCTGTCAGCGACCCACACGGATCCGGAACATTGCCTGGTGAGGCGTCCGCTCGCGCCGGCGGCCACGGACTGCGCGGCCAGGACGAGATCCTCGACTTCTGGCTCGGTGTGGTTCTCGACTACCTCGGCGTCCTCCCCTGACAGTGCCGCCGACGCCGAACGCGGCATCGCGATCATGCCCGCCAGCGCACTCGCCGACCTCATGGGAGGGGTCTCGTTGCCCTCGGACCCGCCAGAGGATGATTGATGCCCGCCATCATCTGTCACGAGGTCCGCAGAAATTTCGGGGACGTGCACGCCGTCGACGGAGTGGACCTCACGATCGACGAACATCAGATCTTCGGCCTACTCGGACCGAACGGCTCCGGGAAGACCACCCTGCTCAACCTGTTGCAGGGGATCGATCGGCCGACCGCCGGTGAGGTCAGCGTCCTCGGACTGGATCCCATCCGGGACTGGAGTCTGCTCGCGCCGCGCATGGGAACCCAACTGCAGGAGGCGACGCTCATTCCGCGGCTCACCGTGCGGGAGGCGCTGAGCACCTTCGCGTCCTTTTACCCGCACGCGCGGGACGTGGACGAGGTTCTCGGCGAACTGGGGTTGACGGACAAGGCGACCTCCCGCGTCGAGAAGCTCTCCGGAGGCCAGCGGCAGCGGGTGTTCATCGCCCTCGCCCTGCTCCACGATCCAGAGCTGCTCTTCTTCGACGAACTGACCTCGGCCGTGGATCCCCGCGCCCGCCACGCGATCTGGGACATCCTGCGGAACCTCGCACGCCGGGGGCCGCACCATCGTGCTGACCACCCACTCGATGGAGGAGGCCCAGGCGCTCTGCGACCGGATCGCGATCATCGACGCAGGACGGATCATCGCGGAGGGGGCACCTTCCGACCTCATCGCTGAGCACGCGGGCGGCTCCCGGCTCCTGCTCCGTGCCGACGGCGTGGTGGACGAGGGCGCTCTCCTCGATATCGACGGGGTCAGCTCCGTCGGCCACGACCGCGACCACCTCTTCGTCACCGGAACGGGTCAGTTCGCCGCCCGGGTGATGGCCGATCTCTCCGCCCAAGGGGTGGTGGTCACAGACATGTCGATACAGGAGGCGACCTTCGAGGACGTCTTTCTCGCACTGACCGGGCGAACGATGCGAGAGGGCGAGTGACATGCGTGGCTACGGCAGTTTGACGACGGCGTTCTTCAAGTCCCAGCTCAGGGAACCGGTCGGGTTCTTCTTCCTCCTTGTCTTCTCTCCCGTGGTGTTGCTCATCCTCGGTCTCGTCTTCGGCAACGAGCCCGCGCCGGAATTCGGGATGCGCGGCTTCGTCGACAGCATGCTCCCCGGGCTCGCGGTGATCTCGATTCTGATCGTCGGTGTCGTGTCGGTCCCGCAGAACCAGCTCATCCTCCGTGCTAGCGGAGCCCTCACCCGGCTACGCGTGACGCCGCTACGACCACGCACCTATGTCGCCGCCGATCTCACCGTCCACTTCGTCCTCGGAATCGTCGGTTCGCTGCTCACCCTGGTGGTCGGTCTCGTGGTGTTCGGCGTCGAGCCACCCGATCACCTGGTGATGGTGATACTGGCGCTGGTGCTCGGCCTGGTCGCGATGCTGGCGATCGGCTACACGCTCGCCTCGATCTACCCGAGCGTGGGCGCCGCGACGGGCGTCGGCAACGTACTCATGATCGTTCTCATGTTGAGTTCCGGCGCGTTCTTCCCCGCTGACGGGCTCAATGACGGGGTCCGCACCGTGATGAACTTGTGGCCTGTGTACCACCTAGCGGAACTCGTGAGGGCCTCGTGGACTGGAGGACCGTGGCCGTGGGTGTCCGTAGCGGTGCTGCTCGGTGTGGCAGTGGTGTTCGGCATTCTCAGCACCGTGCTGTTCCGCTGGGATAAGGGACGGTAGTTCGTCAGCGACCGCAAAAAGGCCCTGAACTGGCGGCTTACACCAGATCAGGGCCTTTCCCCACGGCGGAAGCGGAGGGATTTGAACCCCCGTTGGTTTTACCCAAGCTCGCTTTCAAGGCGAGTGCATTCGGCCGCTCTGCCACGCTTCCGTCGCAAATCCTAACCGCATCCGTGCTCTAGTGGTCGGCGAGGGCTTCGTCGATCCGGCCGAAGATCTGCGCGAGTGCTTTGACCTGGCTCTTGGAGAGCCGGTCGATGAGGTTGTTGCGGACGGCGCGGACGTGGGTGGGGGCCGCTTCGGCGAGCCGCCGACGTCCTTCATCGGTGACCGACGCGAGAACCCCCCGACCGTCCTCGGGGCACGACCCGCGCACGACCAGATTCTGTTCCTCCATGCGACGGATCTGATGGGTGAGACGGCTGCGCGACGAGAGGACACCGTCGGCGAGTTCACTCATACGCAGCGAGCCGTGCTCGGACTCGGACAGCAGGACCAGGATCCGGTACTCCGCCAACGACAATCCGTGTCGCTCCTGCAGGTTTCGGTTGAGCACATCCATCAGGCGGGCGTTGCCGTCCATATAGTTGCGCCAGGCGGTCTGCTCTTCCGCGGTCAACCAGTTCGGCTCGTCCTGTTCGCTCGTCACCCCGAAAGTCTAAGGCGGACTCGGGCGCGGAGGTTCTCCCGGCGAAGCGACCTGCGCGCCGAGATGGGATGACCACACCGCGGGCCGCACACGCTAGCGTCGGGGTCATGCACGCAATCGTCGTTACCGAACCCGGTGGTCCCGAAGTTCTCCGGTGGGCAGAGTGTCCCGATCCCACGGTCGGCCCCGGACAGGTCCTCCTCGATGTCGCAGCGACCGCCGTCAATCGTGCGGACCTTCTGCAGCGCCGCGGGCTCTACCCCCCGCCGCCCGGAGCCAGCGAAATCCTCGGACTCGAATGTTCCGGCCTCATAGCCGAACTCGGTGAGGGTGTCAGCGGATGGAACATCGGTGATCGTGTGTGTGCGCTCCTGACCGGCGGTGGTTACGCCGAGCAGGTCGTGGTGCCCTCCGCCCAGTTGTTGCCCGTGCCGGCCGGTATGGACATCGCCGTGGCTGCGTCGCTCCCGGAGATCGCCTGCACGGTGTGGTCGAACGTGGTGATGACCGCGGGACTCGAACGCGGCGACGTGCTGCTCGTGCACGGTGGTGGCGGGGGTATCGGCACGCACGCGATCCAGGTGGGTAAGGCGCTCGGTGCCAAGGTCGCGGTCACCGCGTCGGCCGGCAAGCTCGAGCGGTGCCGGGAACTCGGCGCCGATCTGGCAATCGACTACCGCAGCCAGGATTTCGTGGCCGAGGTGCGCAACGCGTTCGGTGGTGCCGACGTGGTGCTCGACAACATGGGTGCGGCGTATCTGTCCCGCAACATCGACGTGCTCGCGCCGGACGGACGACTCGTCGTCATCGGCATGCAGGGTGGCACCAAGGGTGAGATGAACTTCGGCAAGCTCCTCGCCAAGCGCGGACACGTGATCGCGACGGGCCTGCGCGGCCGTCCGGACACCGGCAAGTCGGGTAAGAGTGCAATTGTCGCCGCGGTGCGTGAACACCTGTGGCCGCTGATCGAGGAGGCGAAGGTGCAGCCGGTGGTGCACGCCGAGTTGCCCATCACAGAAGCTGCGCGGGCGCACGAGATGCTCGACAGTCCCGACACTGTCGGCAAGGTGGTGCTGCGGGTCGCCCGGACCTGACCGGTCAGAGGTTGCGTAGCTCGCGGACGAGCTGGTCGATGTCGAAGCTGGTGGTGTACGGGGCGAGACCGATGCTCACGGCACCGCCTTCGTCGCTCACTCCCAGGGAGTCGAGCAACCGGCTCGTTCCGCGGGTGCTCGCCACCGTCTCGATTCGCCGGTCGGCCAGGTGTGCGGCGACCTTCTCCGCAGGTATGCCTTCGACGGTGAAACTCAAGGTGGGGACCCGGCTGGGCGCCTTGCCCAGCACCATGACACCGGTGAGACTGTCGAGCTGCCTGAGCAGCCGGTCGAACAAGCCGTCCTGATAGTCCTGCATCGAGCTGATCGACGTCTCCAGGCGGTTCCGGCGGCTGCCGGACGCCGAGTCGTCCAGCGAGGCGAGGAAGTCGATGGACGCGGGCAGCCCGGCCAGCAGGCCGAACTGGTGTCCGCCGACCTCTAGCCGCTCGGGACCGCGGGCATGCGGATCGAGCGACATCGCGGGCACGCGATCGAGGTGAGAGGGATCGCGGAAGACGAGAGCACCGATTTGTGGTCCGCCCCATGCTGCGGCATCGATGCTGAGAATGTCCGCTCCCAGATCCTCCATGTCGATGTGGGCGTACGGGGCCGCCGCGGCCGCGTCGACGACCATGAGCCCGCCGACGTCGTGGATGAGGTCTGCGACGACGCGCACGTCGGGCGCCGAGCCGACGATCGACGACGCCGCCGTCAGTGCGACCAGCCGGGTCGTGGGCGTGATGAGTTCCTCGTATTGCCAGGTGGGCAGATCGCAGGTGTCGATCTCGATCTCGGCCCAGCGCACCTGGGCGCCGTACCGGCTCGCGACACGCAACCACGGTGCGATGTTGGCTTCGTCGTCGAGGCGGGAGAGCACCATTCCGGTGCCCAGGCCGAGCCGGGAGCTGAGCGCTTCCGCGAGCCACGCCAAGAGCACCGAATGGCTCGGGCCCAGCACCACACCTGCGGGATCGCCGCCCACGAGGTCGGCAACGGCCACGCGTGCGGCCTCGAGGATCGCGGCGCTGCGGCGGGACGACGAGTGCCGCCCGACAGCCGAGGACGACGCGTTCCGGAAGGCCGTCGACACCATGCGCGACACCGCGTCCGGGATCTGCATTCCCGCGCGCGGATCGAGGTGAACCCAGCCGTCGCCGAGCGAGGGGATGAGCCCCCGGATCCGGGCAACGTCGTAAGCCATGGCTGACACTCTAAAACCCTGTGTCAATTGTGGTCGTCGGCGCCGGGGTATAGCGGACTCGCGCGCCCGGAATCCTGCCCCGGCTCACCGGAGCGCTCCCTCGCGGCCGCGAACTTTTCCCGCCGGGAAAGGGCGTGCCCGCGACGGTTGTCGGCGTGAGGGGACAGAATGGAGCCATGACGAATCCGGACAGCGACCAGGTTCTTGTGATCGGCCCCGACGGCCAGCCCGTCCGCGTCCCTCGGCGGGAAGCCGACCGGGCGGCGACCGGCGCAGAGAAGGACCGCGGGAACGACGCGGAAGGAAACGGCGAGAGCCTCGCCGACATGGTCGAACAGCCGGCCAAGGTCATGCGGATCGGCACGATGATCAAGCAGCTTCTGGAAGAGGTCAGGGCGGCACCTCTCGACGACGCCAGCCGTACCCGGCTCAAGGAGATCCACCGGTCCTCGATCAGCGAGCTCGAACAGGGGCTCGCGCCGGAACTGCGTGACGAACTCGAACGCCTCGCGTTGCCCTTCACTGATGACTCCGTGCCCTCCGATGCCGAGCTCCGCATCGCCCAGGCCCAGCTGGTGGGCTGGCTGGAAGGGTTGTTCCACGGCATCCAGACGGCGTTGTTCGCCCAGCAGATGGCTGCCCGCGCACAACTCGAGCAGATGCGGCAGGGCGCGCTTCCACCCGGGCTGGGCGGAGCGGTCTCCCGCGGCGGCGAGCAGCCGGGTCACGGCCCCGGGCACCCCGGCACCGGGCAGTACCTGTAGGTGCGCGGGGTACCCTCGGTACCCGTGTCAGCCTCTGGAGCCACATCGTGACCCGTGTCAGCATCGAAACGCGCGACGCGTGCGTCGACTTCCCGATCTTCGACGCCAAGACGCGGTCGCTGAAGAAGGCGTTCCTCGGTAAAGCGGGCGGTTCGATCGGCCGGAACAA
>Ga0233386_1000246_pt1 | contig 16073 bp, 13 predicted proteins | sample ElkDunMinimDraft_17_FD_191544 | JGI IMG/M metagenome (GOLD analysis project Ga0233386, IMG submission 191544) | Fecal eukaryotic communites from dung pellets of Tule Elk in California, USA - Elk Dung G4 | ecosystem: Host-associated > Mammals > Digestive system > Large intestine > Fecal | place...
GCGTACGGCTTCTTCCACGGCGATTTCGCAGAAGGGGTTCATCGACATCTTGACGTTGGCGAGGTCAACGCCGGAGTTGTCCGCCTTGACGCGAACCTTGACGTTGTAATCGACCACTCGTTTGACAGCTACGAGAATCTTCATGGATTCCTCTTACTCTCCGGTGATTGGGATTTCGCCGATATGAACCGGACCCGGTGTGCAATCCGGACTGTTAACCAGCCCGGCGGGCCTGACGGCGAGCACAAAACTGCCCGTATCTTGAACGCTGGGATATAGGTGGGTCAACAACGCATATAGCCCGCCCTAAGCCACAGTCGGGCGATTCTAACAGGCTTGGAGAGAATTCAAACAAACGTTTGTATTGGACCGATTCGGAGCGCTATATATAATGCCCAGCCCGGCTGGGTTATGGAATCGACCACAGCTTTCAACGCCCACAGAATAATCAAAGCCTGAGTAGGAGAACGCCAATGGAACGCGAATACATGGAATTCGACGTAGTAATCGTCGGTGCCGGCCCCGCGGGCCTGTCAGCCGCCTGCCGGCTAAAGCAGAAGGCCGCCGATGCCGGCCAGGAAATCAGCGTCTGCGTCGTTGAAAAAGGCTCCGAAGTTGGCGCTCATATTCTTTCCGGCGCGGTATTCGAGCCACGCGCACTTGATGAACTGTTCCCTGACTGGAAGGAACTCGGCGCACCGCTCAATACCGCAGTCAAGCGCGACGACATCTACCTGCTCAAGAATGCACAGTCCGCCAGCAAGCTGCCCAACGTACTCGTTCCCAAGACCATGCACAACGAGGGCAATTACATCATATCGCTGGGTAACTTGTGCCGCTGGCTCGCGCAGCAAGCAGAAAATCTTGGCGTAGAGATCTACCCTGGCTTTGCGGCTCAGGAAGCGCTTATCGATGAACAGGGCGTGGTTAAAGGCATCCTGACCGGCGATCTCGGCGTGGACCACGAAGACAACCCCAAGGAAGGCATGTACACGCCCGGCATGGAACTGCGCGCCAAATACACGCTGTTCGCCGAAGGTTGCCGCGGACACATCGGTAAGCAGCTGATCAGCCGCTTCCAGCTCAATGCCAAAGTCGATCCGCAGCACTACGGCATCGGCATCAAGGAGCTCTGGGATATCGATCCAGCCAAACACGAGCAAGGTCTGGTGGTGCACACCGCCGGCTGGCCGCTGGATGACGAAAACACGGGCGGCTCCTTCCTTTATCACCTGGAGAACAACCAGGTAGTGGTCGGCCTGATTGTCGACCTTTCCTACAGCAACCCGCACCTGTCGCCCTTCGACGAGTTTCAGCGCTATAAACATCACCCGGTGATCAAACAGTACCTGGAAGGTGGCAAACGCGTCTCCTACGGCGCTCGCGCCATTGCCAAGGGCGGCCTGAATTCACTGCCTAAGATGGTGTTCAAAGGTGGCGCGCTAATCGGCTGCGATGCAGGAACCCTTAACTTTGCCAAGATCAAGGGCAGCCACACGGCCATGAAGTCCGGCATGCTGGCAGCCGAAACAGTGGCCGACGCATTGCGGGCGGGCAACGAAGGTGGCGACGAGCTGACCGCCTATGAAGAAAGCTTCAAGAGCAGCTGGCTGTACGATGAACTGTACAAGAGCCGCAACTTTGGCGCTGCGATTCACAAATGGGGCGCAATCAAGGGCGGCGCTTTCAACTTCATCGACCAGAATATCTTCGGCGGCAAGATACCCTTCACGCTGCACGACACCAAGCCCGACTACGCCTGCCTTAAACTGGCTGACGAAGCGAAGAAGATCGATTACCCGAAGCCCGACGGCAAGCTCAGTTTCGATAAGTTGAGTTCGGTATTCCTTTCCAACACCAACCATGAGGAAGACCAACCGGTCCACCTCAAGTTGGCCGATCCGAGCATTCCGATCGACAAGAACCTGCCGATGTACGACGAACCCGCGCAGCGCTACTGCCCTGCCGGCGTCTACGAAGTGGTAGCCAGCGACGACGGCAGCAAGCGCTTCCAGATCAACGCGCAAAACTGTGTGCACTGCAAGACTTGCGATATCAAGGACCCGGCCCAGAACATCACCTGGGTCGCCCCGGAAGGTTCCGGCGGCCCTAACTACCCCAACATGTGACCCATAAAAAAGGCTCCTTAACGGAGCCTTTTTTATTTTCTGGTTTGAATGCTGCTATTGCAGAGACCCGATCAGAAAGCATTGCCCCCCGCTCCAGACACCGAGCCAGCTTTCACCGTCCTTTTCACAAGGTACTGCCAGGTCCACCAGCTGGTAGAAGACGTTGCGATGAATCAGTGCCTCCAAGTTGGCCCGCACGAGAAGATAGGGTGCAGGCTCCCCCGTCTGCGGATCGATCTCGAAGCGCAACGGATGCTCCGGTCCGGCTTCGACCTCGTCCTCAACATTGGTGAAAAAACGCAGCACCTGAGCCTCGCCCTTCCCTTCGACCTCAAGCCGCACAGCGACGAAGGGAGCATCCTCGACCTGGATCCCAACCTTCTCGACAGGCGTGACCAGGAAATAATCGTCTCCGTCACGACGAAGCACGCTGGAAAACAATCGCACCATGGCCGGGCGACCGATGGGAGTGCCCAGGTAGTACCAGCTGCCGTCGCGCGCGATGCGCATATCCAGATCACCGCAGAATGGTGGGTTCCAGAGGTGTACCGGAGGCGGCCCTTTCTTTTCTTCCCGGGTTATCTGCCCCAGCAGATCGGCGACTTTTTCCGAATGACTCATGAGACTCCTCAGCGGGCATGACCAAGCAGGCGTTTGGCGTAGTCCTGCAACGGTGGGCCTAATAGTTCATCAGGCTTGTTGTCGTACAGCCCCAACAGCCCACCGCGACTACGGATTCGAGCCGTATCCACCAGGTAGCGAGTGCCCGTTTCGACCAGCATCAGCTGGATCACGCTCGTATCCACACCGAGGCGGTCTAGCGCACGTTGATCATTCAGCTCATCGAAGCTGCCTATACGGTCGTCCGCCGACGCAAAACGTGCATACAGCAAGTAATGGGCACCGGCGGAGGCTGCTTGGTTCATTGCCTCTTCCAGCCCCAGAGGGGCGCGGGCCCTGCGCACCATCGGGAAGTATTCTACGAAACCCTTGAAGGCTTCCTCAGCCACCACGTTCGGCTTTGGATAACCGTTCCCTGGAGGGGCAAAATGACCTTGCGCGATATAGATGAAGGAGTCTGGCTGCAAGCGCCAGGAAGCAGCGCGGCGCGTCTCGCTGTGATCAAGAATTCCTGCGTCGCGCAGGTGGTAGCGAGTGCCCTCGGCCATATCGCTGACGTTCATGCAGCCATTCAACGCCAGCATGGCCAGTACAACGCTCAACAATCGCATGTCACGCCTCATGGAACGACGTCGGGATTCCGACGGGAGACTCGGACAATGCAGCAACCGAGCCATTTCACCCAGGCGTTGATTACGTATCCGGAAGGCAAAACGCCCAAAAAGCGCAGCCACGCGCGGCAGCACAACAGTGGTTGCGATTTTATCGACCACGGCACGCCGAGTACTTTTTATCAACGGCTGCTAGTCGCGCTTGCGCTTGTTGCCCATTCGCACACCAATGTCCATCAGGAACTGGAAGAATCCTTCCTGATCCTCCAGCACATTGCTCCAGAACGGCGAGTGATACAGCGCCACGGCGCCATGCACCAGTGCCCAGGCAGCGCAGTAATGGAAATACGGCGGCACATCCTCAAGTTTGCCTTCACCGATCCGCCCTTTGATCAACTGGGTCAGGTGCTCAAAATTCGATGCACGGATGCGGTGAAGCTCACCGACCATTTCCGGCTCCTGATTGCCCTTGACCACCTTTTCCTCCAGGCGATCGAACAGGCGATAACGCTGAGGATCGCCCATCCTGAATTCGAAATAGGCTCGCGACAGCGCTTCCCGGTCCTGATCCAGGCCAGGTGAATGCAACAGTTCATTCAGATCACGCTCGTAATCGAGCATCAGCCGCAGGTAGATTTCGGCCTTTGACTTAAAGTGCTTGTAGATAGTGCCTTTGCCGATGCCGACCTTGTCGGCAATCATTTCGACAGTGACGCTGTCCTCACCCTCCTCCAGAAAAAGCTGCAAGGCGATATCGAGGATTTCCTGCTCGCGACGACGGAACTCGCGCACTTTTCGGGATTCATTCTGCATAAGGTAGTCTGCCGAGGCACTGAAAAAGCGAAGCAACATTATGCCTATCCGGTCACCAAATGCACGGAGCATCACTCATGGGTCCCCTGAATGACGAATTTCCTCAGTTCGACTCCCTTCGCTACCTGAATCACGCTGCCGTTGCACCCTGGCCGCAACGGACCGCGCAAGCCGTGAGCGCCTTTGCCGCCCAGAACGTGACCATTGGAGCGCGTGACTATCCTCAGTGGCTGAAAACCGAACAACGCCTGCGCGAACGCCTCGCACGTCTGATGGGTGCGAGGGGCACCGCCGACATCGCATTGGTCAAGAACACCTCTGAAGCGCTGTCTTTCGTTGCGTTCGGTCTTGACTGGAAACCTGGCGACCAGATCCTCATCAGCGACGAGGAGTTTCCCTCCAACCGGGTGGTATGGGAGGCGCTGCAACCGCTAGGCGTCGAGGTGCTCCAGGTCAGCCTCAAGGGCGAAGACCCGGAAGCCGACCTGCTCGCCGCTTGCGGACCTCGGGTACGGTTGCTGTCGATCAGTGCTGTGCAGTACGCCAGCGGTCTTCGTCTTGATCTCCAACGTCTTGGCGAGGGCTGCGAGCTGCGAGGCGTCCTGTTCTGCATCGACGCCATTCAGCAAGTTGGAGCTCTGCCCTTTGACGTTCAGCAGAACCGCTGCGCCTTCGCTATGGCCGATGGACACAAATGGATGCTGGGTCCCGAAGGACTCGGGGCGTTCTACTGCCGAAGCGATCTGCGTGAGCAATTGAAGCTGCACGAGTTTGGCTGGCATATGCTTGAGCATCCGGGTGAGCACGACAACCAGATCTGGAAACCGGCCCGCACCGCCAAGCGCTTCGAGTGCGGCAGCCCAAACATGCTCGGTGCCGTCGCACTGGAGGCCAGTTTGTCGCTGCTCGAGGAAGTGGGTATGTCGCAGGTGGCCGCCGCACTGGGCGAGCGGGTCGACAGCCTGGATGGTGAGCTACGTACGATGCGGGGCGTCGACCTGCTGAGCCCCTCCGAGGCGTCGCGGCGCGCCGGCATTGTCACCTTCCGCCTGGATGGCTGGAAGAATGAGGCGCTGTTCGAGCGCCTCAAGGAAGAGCAGATTGTCTGTGCGCTGCGCGGCGGCGGCATCCGTCTCTCACCACACTTCTACACCCGTGCCCAGGTGATAGAGGAAACCCTGACGCTGATCCGAAGTTTTGCCCGCTGACCGCAACAGGCAAAGACCGAAAAAACCTCGAGCAGCGATCAATTCGCGAATCAACTATTCCAAATTTGTTTAAAAAGCAGCGACATCTCTCAGCAAAATCCGTGATCCCGACCAATACTTCAAGCACTGACCGCGCACCTCCCCCAACGCCGGTCAGCTGAGGGAACGAGGATTGTGACCTCATTTACTCCTAATGGTCTTGGCCCGGGATCCTTTTGGAAACCGGGTTTTTTTTAGCTGCAATATGCCGACTCAGGGAAGCCGGGGCCGGCCACTGGTCAGGCGGATGCGGTAACAGAACCAGATGAACAGGATCCAGAACGGGATGGCGAACACCGATATACGCAGCCCCGGCATGCTCAGCAAGATACCGAGAATCAGCACCACGAACGCCAGGCACAGATAGTTGCTGAACGGATGCCAGAATGCCTTGAAGCCGGGCACCACTCCCTGCTGCTCCATGGCCTTGCGGAACTTCAGATGCGCGAGGCTGATCATCGCCCAGTTAATCACCAGCGAGGCGACCACCAGAGACATCAACAGCTCCAACGCATTCTTCGGCGCCAGGTAGTTGACCACCACACACAGAAGTGTGACCACGGCCGAAACGGCAATGGCCATGACCGGCACGCCACTACGATTCACCTTCAACAGGGCCTTTGGTGCATCGCCTTGCTCCGCCAGCCCATAAAGCATCCGGCTATTGCAGTACACCCCGCTGTTGTAGACCGACAACGCCGCCGTGAGCACGACGAAATTGAGAACATGCGCGGCGGCATCGCTGCCGATCAGTGAAAAGATCTTCACGAATGGACTGCTGCTGTAAGCGTCGCCGGCCGAGCCGAGCGACTGCAACAGGCTGTCCCAAGGATAAAGCGACAACAAAACAGTCAGCGCGCCGATATAGAAAATCAGAATGCGATAGACCACCTGGTTGATTGCCTTGGGGATCACGGTCCTGGGATTGGAGGCCTCGGCGGCAGTGATACCCACCAGCTCCAGCCCGCCGAAGGAAAACATGATGATGGCCATCGCCATGACCATACCGCTGACCCCATTGGGGAAAAAGCCACCATGACTCCAGAGGTTGCTGAAGCTTGCCTGCTCGCCGCCGGCACCGCTCATCAACAGGTAAAGGCCGAGGGCGATCATGCCGATGATGGCGCCGACCTTGATGATGGCAAACCAGAACTCGGTTTCGCCGAAGGTCTTCACGTTGGTCAGGTTGATCACGTTGATCAACACGAAAAATGCCGCAGCCGTGGCCCAGGTCGGAATCTCCGGCCACCAGAACTGCACGTACTTGCCCACCGCGGTCAGCTCCGCCATGCCTACCAGCACGTAAAGTACCCAGTAGTTCCAGCCGGACAGAAAACCGGCGAAACCACCCCAATACTTGTGGGCAAAGTGGCTGAAGGAACCGGCGACCGGCTCCTCGACGATCATTTCGCCCAGCTGGCGCATGATCAGGAAGGCGATAAAGCCGCCTATCGCATAGCCAAGGATCATCGACGGACCGGCCATACGGAGGACACCGGCCGAACCAAGAAACAGTCCCGTGCCGATCGCACCACCCAGTGCGATCAATTGGATATGGCGGTTTTTCAGGCCCCGCTGAAGCGAGCCTGCATGCAGCTTGTCGCTGGACATTACGTCGTCTGCCTATCTCTGTGACGGAAAATCTATCCGCATCGAGCCCGATCGGCGATGTAAATCACCCTGTGGCTAGCGGATCACGAAACGGCGCGAATTGTACACCGTGCCCCACGGGCGGCGAGCTGCCACGTCGCCGCAGGGGCATGTCGGCGGCCCTTCAACCCGCAACACGGGCCAGAGGGAAAAGTCGCTTGAAATTGGCGGTGGTTTGTTCAGACAGCTCATCGAAGCTGACGCCACGCAGCTCGGCAAGAAATTCCGCTACTTCGCGGACGTACTGCGGCAGGTTCGATTTGCCACGATGAGGAACGGGGGCCAGGTAGGGCGAATCGGTTTCCACCAGCAGCCGGTCTGCCGGCACCTGCTTGGCGACCTCGCGCAAAACCTCGGCGTTTCGAAAAGTCACGATACCCGAAAGCGAGATATAGAAACCCAGGTCGAGCGCCGCCTTTGCCATCTCCCAGTCTTCGGTGAAGCAGTGCAGAACGCCGGCCTGGGGTAGCGCAGCGTCGCGCAGAAGGGTCAGGGTATCGGCCTGGGCAGCACGGGTATGCACGATGACCGGCTTGCCGCAGATTTTCGCGGCTTCAAGATGCAGGCGGAACGACCGTTGCTGCAGCGCGGCGGCTTCCGGCTCGTAATGGTAGTCAAGGCCCGTCTCGCCGATAGCCACCACACCAGGATGCTCCAGCTCGTGCAGCAGCCAGTCGAGCGCCGGCTCGGCACCGGGCTCAAGGTCCAGCGGATGCACACCGACCGAGCAATCGACATCCGCATAACGCTCGGCCAGTGCCTTTACCGCGGCAGCATTGTCGGCGCTTACGCCAATACAGAGAAAATGCCCGACGCCGCGCGCCCGCGCAGCCTCCAGCGCCGCATCGAGGGAACCCTGATGAACGGAAAGATCTAGCCGATCCAGGTGACAATGGGAATCTACCAACATTGAGTCGTGACTCAGCAAGCCAAGAGAGGGCGTGCATTGTAGGAGAAAACAAGGCCCGAGACAGGACACTGGCCGACGAGGTGACAACAGGCAGGCTGATTAGCCTGCCTGCTGCAGCCGCTCTATCCCGCCCGTCTGAGCAACCAGGCGCCTGCCAGCGCACAGACACCCGCCGGCACCAATACCGCCAGCAACGGCGAGAAGCCGAATACCTGGCTTGCAGGCCCAAGCAGATCCTGCAGGATGCGGAAAACGAAGCCAACGATGACCCCGGTAAAGATTCGCTGCCCCAGGGTGACCGACCGTAACGGGCCAAACACGAACGAGATGGCTAGCAGCACCAGCGACACCGTGACCAACGGCTGCAGCACCTTGGTCCAGAACGCCAGCCAGTAACGGCCGTTGTTCAGCCCCTGCTCGCCCAGATAATGGATATAGCTCCACAGACCGGTGATGGACAGCGCATCAGGCTCCTGAACGACCGTGCCGAGCAGCTGCGGCGTCAACTGAACGTCCCAACGCTCCTGCGGGGCATGCTGGACTTCTGTGTGGTCGCCGCGGAAATAGGTTGTGGACACATCATTGAGTTGCCAGTGGTCGTCCTGATAACTGCCACGCCGGGCGAAACTGGCCGAAAGCAGCCGACGATCATCATCGAACTGATAACGCGTCACGCCGAGCAACCTCCCGCCTGGCTGCACCGCGTTGATATGCACGAACTCCGTGCCCTGGCGGTGCCAGAGGCCGCGTTTACTGCTCTGAGCCTCACCCGTGCCCTGGGCGGTGGCACGACCGGCCTGAGCGATATCCTCGCTACGCGGCGCCACGAACTCGCCGATCAGAATGCCGGCAAGCATCAGCACCAGCATGGGTTTCATCACCGCCATGACGATACGTGCCAGGGACACGCCCGCAGCCCGCATGACGGTCAGCTCGCTGTTACTGGCCAAGGTGCCGAGGCCGATCAGGCAACCAATCAATGCTGCCATTGGCAACATTTCATAGATCCGCGACGGCGTGGTGAGCAGCACGTAGCGAGCCACATCCATCAGGCCGTAGCCACCTTTGACATCACCTAGCTCATCGATGAAGGCAAACAGCAGCGCCAAACCGACGATGATGCCGAGCACGGTAAGGATCGCCAGCAATACGTGAGTCCCGATGTAGCGATCCAACTTACCCATGGGCCACCTCCGCCTGCGCGCGACGCTTGCGGCGACGGAGCTGCAACGGCTCCCAGAACAACATCAACAACCCGATTGCCACGAACAACCCATGCACGCTCCACAATCCAAGCGCTACGGGAATGCGACCCTTGTCCATGGCGCCGCGAACGGCAATCAGCAATGCGAGATAAGTCATATACAGGAGAATGGCGGGAAGAAGCTTGAGGAAGCGTCCCTGCCGCGGATTGGCCTTCGACAGCGGCACCGCAAGCAGGGTGACGACAAATACCAGCATCGGCAACGACAGTCGCCATTGCAGCTCTGTCTGCAGACGAACGTCATCGCTGCCGAACAGCTCGTGGGTAGGCAGCGCTTCCCTTTCACTCAGCTCGATACTGACTTCTGGCTTGGGCAGCAACACTCCATAAGTGTCGTACTGAATGGCGCGGTAGTTGGCCTGGCCCGGGTTGCCATCGTAGCGATAGCCATTCGACAGAATCAGGTAACGGCTGCCATCTGGCTGGACCTCCTGCCGCCCACTCTCGGCAACCAGTACCGACAGGCCACGCTCCTTTCCAGTCGCGCTGGACAGGTTGGTTTCGGAAATGAACACCCCTTCCAGCTCCGTACGGTCTTCCGACAGCTGGCGGGTATAGGTCACCCGAGTGCCGTTGCGAAGACTCTGGAAGCGGCCCGGAACGAGAGTGTCGAATTCAGTTAGCGAATCCTGCTGGTTGAGCAGCCGATCCACTTCGGCGATGCCCTGGGGTGCGAGCCCGAGGCTAAGCCAACCCACCAGTGCAGCCACCAGTGCTGCAGGCGCCATGCTGTACACCAGCAGCCGGCGCTGGCTCATGCCGGTGGCCGATAGCACCGTCATCTCGCTATCAAGATACAGCCGCCCGTAAGCCAGCAGGATGCCAAGGAACAATCCCAGCGGGAGAATCAACTGCAGGAAGCCTGGCAAGCGAAAACCCATGATCAAAAACAGCACACTGGGGTCCAGCAACCCCTGCGCCGCTTGCGCCAGGTATTTGATGAAGCGACCACTCATGATGATGACCAAGAGCACCGCACTCACGGCGCTCACGGTGACCAGCAACTCACGGGACAGGTAACGAAAGACGATCAAACCGGACACTCCAGGGTTGTCAGGCTCCGGCAGCTACGCTCAAACTAGCCACCAAGCAGCCGGCCCGCCCGTGGCATACGCTGATAAAACCTGATGCACGGTTTTTTCAGACGCATTGCCAGACGAACCACCGGAAAACAAGCCCGGCATTATCCTGCAAACCCGACTCTTTGTCTTGGGGACTCACGCCATGGAATTTGTTGTTAAGAATACGAAAGCGTCCGCCATCAAAGCGGCCACCCTGGTCCTGCCTGTTGGCGAAGGCCTGGTTCTTGGAAACACCGCGCAGAATATCGACGAGGCCAGCGCAGGCGCGATCGCAACTGTTCTCAAGCGTGGCGACCTGCAAGGCAAGCCGGGACAGACCCTGCTGCTGCAGCAGTTGCCAGGCATCAAGGCAGAGCGCGTGCTGCTGGTCGGCACCGGCAAGGCAGATGAACTGGACACCCGCCAATGGCGCAAGGTAGTAGCGGCCATGTCCGGCGCGCTCAAAAACCTGGGCGGCAGCGACGCCGCCATTGCACTGCAGGATGTGCAAATCAAGGGGCGCGATGCCTATGCCGGGACCCGCATCCTGGTGGAAGTTCTCGCCAGCGGCCAGTACGTATTCGATCAGTTCAAGAGCAAGAAGGCCGACCCACGACCGTTGAACCGGATCATCCTGCTGAGCGACAAGGCTGAACAGGCGCAGGTCGAGCAGGCCACCAACCATGCGCAGGCGATTACCGCCGGCATGGATTTCACCCGTGACCTGGGCAACCTGCCGCCCAATATCTGCCACCCCAGCTACATCGCCGAACAGGCCAGGCAGTTGGGCAAGCGCTTCAAAGGCCTGAAGGTCGAAGTACTCGACGAGAAGAAATTGCGCGAGCTGGGCGCCGGCTCCTTCCTGGCCGTGTCCCAGGGCAGCGATCAGCCGGGCTGCATGGTGGTCATGCAGTACAACGGCGGCCGCAAGGGTGAGCAGCCCTACGCCTTGGTGGGCAAAGGCATCACCTTCGACACCGGCGGCATCAGCCTCAAGCCCGGCTTGGGCATGGACGAGATGAAGTACGACATGTGCGGCGCCGCCAGTGTGCTCGGAACCTTCCGCGCCGCGCTGGAATTGCAGTTGCCGATCAATTTGATAGGCGTGCTGGCTTGCGCAGAAAATATGCCCAGCGGCGGTGCCACCCGCCCGGGCGACATCGTCACCACCCTGAGCGGCCAGACCGTCGAAATTCTCAACACCGATGCCGAAGGCCGCTTGGTGCTTTGCGACGCCCTGACCTACGTCGAGCGATTCAACCCGCGCGCGGTAATCGATGTTGCCACCCTGACCGGCGCCTGCATCGTCGCCCTGGGCAGCCAGACCTCCGGCCTGTTGAGCAACAACGAGGAGCTGGCTCAGCAACTGCTGGGGGCCGGGCAGAAAGCCGACGACCGCGCCTGGCAGTTGCCGCTGTTCGACGAGTATCAGGAACAGCTGGACAGCCCTTTCGCCGATATCGCCAATATCGGCGGACCCAAGGCCGGCACCATTACCGCCGCCTGCTTCCTTTCGCGCTTTACCAAGGCTTATTCCTGGGCGCATCTGGATATAGCTGGTACCGCCTGGATCAGTGGCGGCAAGGAAAAAGGTGCCACCGGTCGTCCGGTACCGCTGCTCACCCAGTACCTTCTGGATCGGGTCGAGTAACGTGAGCCGAAAAGCCGCATGACCCGCATCGAGTTCTACGTACTGCCGGACAGCACGACGGCAGGCCGCACCCGAGCGGCCTGCCAGCTGGCAAGCAAAGGCTGGCAGCATGGACTGCCGGTTTTCATTCGCTGCCAGGATGAAAGCCAATGCGCGGAAATCGACGAGCTGCTCTGGCGCTTTCGCGCCGAGCGCTTCATTCCGCACGAGCTGTACGACGAAGATCCGCAAGCGCCAGTCGTCATCGGCCAGGAGCAGGCACCGGCAGTGGCTCAGGGCCTTCTGATCAACCTCGCGCCCACGCTGTCACCCCATACAGACGGCTTCAGCCGAGTCATTGAGATCGTCAATCAGCAGCCGGAGCTGCTGACCGTCTGCCGCGAAAACTTTCGCCTGTATCGTCAGCGCGGCTATGATCCAAAACGTGTCGAACTTTGATATCTGCCGAACTCCCAGCCGTGAGAGAACAAGGAGCGCCCTCGATCACCTGCCAGGATGCACCATCGCCCCCGGAAACCCTGCAATGACGCCAACACCTCCCCGAAAACCCGCGCAGTTGCTCGACGATCTCGAGTCGATTCGCGCCCTGCTCGGTGACGAAAATGAGCCACTGAGCGACACGCTGGACCCCGACAGCATCCCGCTGCTCTCTGAAGTCGTCGAGCCGACACCCGTGTCCGAACCACGAGAACCGGCTGTTCGTACTGCGTTTCGCACCCTAGCCGAGCGCCACCTCGATCACGAACTGCGCACCGCCGCACAGCTCATCCTGCAAGAAGTGATCGATGATTTCGTGCCGCAGATCGAGGCTGAGCTAAAGCGGCGCCTGGAAGACCGCGCCGAACACCTGATCCGCTCGCCCCGCCGCTAACCCGGTGTCGGCTGCCGAGCGCCCGGTCAGCCTCCTGGAACAGCTTGCACAGCAAAACCAAGCAAAAGCGCTCACGATTCCGCGGTCCCAGCACTTTGCCTTTATACTCTGCGGTTTTTCCGACCAGCCGTTCTAAGGGTCCCGCCGAATGGAAAAGACCTACCAGCCCCACGCCATCGAGACTTCCTGGTATCAAACCTGGGAGTCGAACAATTATTTCGCTCCGCAGGGCGCAGGCGAGCCTTACACCATCATGATCCCGCCGCCTAACGTCACCGGCAGCCTGCACATGGGTCATGGTTTCAACAACGCCATCATGGACGCCTTGATCCGTTTTCGCCGCATGCAGGGCCGCAATACGCTGTGGCAGCCGGGCACCGACCACGCGGGCATCGCCACGCAGATGGTGGTTGAACGCCAATTGAGCGCACAGGGCGTCAACCGTCACGATCTTGGCCGGGGCAAGTTTCTGGAGAAAGTCTGGGAATGGAAGAACGAATCCGGCGGGAACATCACCCGGCAGATTCGCCGCCTGGGCTCCTCGGTGGATTGGTCGCGCGAGCGCTTCACCATGGACGACGGACTGTCGGAAGCGGTCAAGGAAGCATTTGTTCGCCTCCACGAAGACGGCTTGATCTACCGTGGCAAGCGCCTGGTCAACTGGGACACCAAGCTGCACACCGCCATTTCCGACCTCGAGGTAGAAAACCACGACGAGAAAGGTCATCTCTGGCATTTGCGCTATCCGCTGGCCGATGGCGTGACTACCGCCGATGGCAAGCCCTACCTGGTGGTCGCCACCACGCGCCCGGAAACCATGCTCGGTGATGCCGCCGTCGCAGTGCATCCCGAGGACGAGCGCTACAAAAACCTGATCGGCCGTCACATCATGCTGCCGCTGGTCAACCGCCTGATTCCCATCGTTGCCGACGACTACGTCGACCTGGAATTCGGCACCGGCTGCGTGAAAATCACGCCCGCGCATGATTTCAACGACTACGAAGTCGGCAAACGCCACAACCTGCCACTGATCAACATCTTCGATCAGAACGCAGCCATCCTGAGCCGCGCCCAGGTGTTCAACCTCGACGGCACGCCGAACGACAAGGTCGATGCGTCCCTGCCCGATGGCTACGCGCACATGGATCGCTTTGACGCACGCAAGGCAATCGTTGCGGAATTCGAGGCCATGGGCCTGCTGGAAAAAATCGACGACCACGCGCTGAAAGTGCCCAAGGGTGATCGTTCCGGCACCGTCATCGAACCCTGGCTGACCGACCAGTGGTACGTTTCCACCAAGCCGCTCGCCGAAAAGGCCATCAAAGTGGTGGAAAGCGGCGAGATCCAGTTCGTGCCCAAACAGTACGAGAACATGTACTTCAGCTGGATGCGCGACATCCAGGACTGGTGCATCAGCCGCCAGCTGTGGTGGGGCCACCGAATTCCAGCCTGGTACGACGAAGCCGGCCATGTGTACGTTGGCCGCGACGAAATGGAAGTGCGCCGCAAGCACAACCTCGGCAACGACGTGGAACTGCGTCAGGACGAGGACGTACTGGACACCTGGTTCAGCTCCGGCCTGTGGACATTCTCCACCCTCGGCTGGCCGCAGCAGACCGAGTTTCTCAAGACCTTCCACCCTACCGATGTGTTGGTCACCGGCTTCGACATCATCTTCTTCTGGGTTGCCCGGATGATCATGCTGTCTACCCACCTGACCGGGCAGATTCCGTTCAAGACCGTCTACGTACACGGTCTGGTACGCGACGGCCAGGGCCAGAAGATGTCCAAGTCCAAGGGCAACGTGCTTGACCCACTGGACATCGTCGACGGCATCACCCTCGATGAGCTACTGCAAAAACGCACCAGCGGCATGATGCAGCCTAAGTTGGCCGAGAAGATTGCCAAGCAGACCCGGGCCGAATTCCCCGAGGGCATCGCCAGCTACGGCACCGACGCCCTGCGCTTCACCTTCTGCTCGCTGGCCTCCACCGGCCGTGATATCAAGTTCGACATGGGCCGCGTCGAGGGCTACCGCAACTTCTGCAACAAGCTGTGGAACGCCGCCAACTTTGTCTTTGAGAACACCGAGGGCAAGGACACGGGCGTCAATGACGAGCCGGTGGAACTGTCCTCTGTGGATCGCTGGATCATCTCCGCACTGCAACGCACCGAAGCCGAAGTGACCCGCCAGCTGGAAAACTTCCGCTTCGACCTGGCGACACAAGCCCTGTACGAATTCATCTGGGACGAGTACTGCGCCTGGTACCTGGAGCTGGTCAAACCGGTGCTCTGGGACGAAACCGCCAGCGCCGAACGCCAGCGCGGCACCCGCCGTACCCTGGTCCGTGTACTGGAAACCGCGCTGCGCCTGGCGCACCCTTTCATGCCCTTTATCACCGAAGAAATCTGGCAGCGCGTAGCGCCGCTGGCCGGCAAGTCGGGCCCGACGCTCATGCTGCAACCCTGGCCGGAGTTCAATCCCGGGCGCATCGACGAAGCGGCTGAGGGCGATATCGAGTGGGTCAAGGCGTTCATGCTCGGCATTCGCCAGATTCGTGGCGAAATGAACATCTCCATGGCCAAGCGCATCGACGTGGTACTGGATAACGCCTCCGCCACCGACCTGCGTCGTCTTGGCGAGAACGAGCCGCTGTTGAAGAAGCTGGCGAAGCTCGACAGCGTACGCACCCTCAAGGCCGGTGAAGAGGCTCCGCTGTCGGCAACAGCCCTGGTTGGCGACCTTCAGGTGCTGGTGCCGATGGCCGGCTTGATCGACAAGGACGCCGAGCTGGCCCGTCTGGACAAGGAAATCGGCCGACTCGATGGCGAGGTCAAGCGCGTGGGAGGAAAACTCGCCAATGCCGGTTTCGTCGACAAGGCGCCCGCAGACGTAATCGATAAGGAACGCGCCAAGCTGGCCGAAGCCGAGCAGGCGAAAGCCAACCTGATGGCACAGCGCGAGCGCATTTCAACGCTCTGAGGCCAAATGGCCGGCACGCAATGTGCCGGCCCTGCCAACCTCTTGATTTCGGACAAGTTGTTGCTGTTCTCAACGGATCAGTATGCCGCCTGACATGAACTACCAATTCGGTTATTGGCAGGCCTCTGGAGCATCATTACGATCGGCTCGACGACAGGAAATAAGCGCTGAAGCGAAGCGGACTGCCTTGCCCGCCTCATGCGCAATCGCCTCCACGGCGTCAGGTGTCGACTTGTTTCTCATCGCATAGCCCCTCCCTCGC
>Ga0233386_1000248_pt1 | contig 15975 bp, 24 predicted proteins | sample ElkDunMinimDraft_17_FD_191544 | JGI IMG/M metagenome (GOLD analysis project Ga0233386, IMG submission 191544) | Fecal eukaryotic communites from dung pellets of Tule Elk in California, USA - Elk Dung G4 | ecosystem: Host-associated > Mammals > Digestive system > Large intestine > Fecal | place...
CACTAGATTTAACTGATGAGGCACAAGCTGACATGATGCTTAATAGTTTACAAGATGCAGATCATATATTAAATGACTGTATAGGACAAACTATTGAATGTATTGGAGTAACATTAACAGAAACACCAGTTGAAACTACTAATGAAGAAACAGGAGAAGTTATTATTAGAAAGAAACATAGTATGTGTTTATTTGATGTTAATGGTGAATCTTATGTAACTGGATCTAATGCTTGTTATATGTCATTTATTAACATAGCTCAATTAAAAGGTATGCCTACAAAAGAAAATCCTATTAAATTAGTACCTATTAAAGTAGATGCTAAAGAAAAAGGACATTTCTATTTAAAATTAAAAATAGCAAAATAGTGATTTCCATATTTTCTACCTTTAATAAAGTAAAGATTTAATAATCTTTACTTTTTTTTATTTTATGTTATTATATAGTAAAAGGAGGATATAAGGATGGATGAAATAATACAAGCGATATCTAATTATGGAGTAGGTGTATTTTGTATTGGTTATATTATTTATATGCAAAGTACTACTATGAAAGATATGAATAATATATTAACTAAAATGACTGAAACATTAAATGGTATTAATACGAGACTTACTATTATTGAGGAGAAGTTAGAAAGGAAAGAGAACTAATGAGAAGAAAAGTAGTAAAAGAAGAAACAATTGAAGAAAAAGAGAAAAATACTCCAGTTATGGAAGTAAAAGAAGTAGAATTGGAGGAATATACTGATGAAGTGTAGAGTATTAGAAAGTGGATATTGCAATATTACACAAGAATATAAAAAAGGAATTCATAATGGAATTGATATTGTAAATACTAATGAATCTGGAAGTATATATATTTTAGGATGGGAAGTAGCTCATTCTGATGGAGAAGTAGTAGCTACTAGAAATAATTGTACAGGATTTGAATCAGGTAGTTATGGAAATTATGTTAAAATAAGACATGATGATGGATATTATACAATGTACGCCCATATGGCTTATAATACAGTTCAAGTAAGTGTAGGACAAAGAGTTAAAAAAGGACAAAGATTAGGATACATGGGAAATACTGGAGAAAGTTATGGAGGACATTTACATTTTGAAGTAAGAACTCCAGATGATGTAAGAATAGATCCTACTAAATATCTTAATGAAGATTTACCTCATGAAGAAAAAGAAGAATTTATTGCTGGATATGATTATGTATGTTTAGATGATATGTATGTAAGATGGGGAGCAGGACTTAATTATGGTATAAAACTTGTTAAAGATTTAACAGTTGATGGTAGAAGAAATGCTTACTATCAGAATCCTAATGCTTATGCTATATATAAAAAAGGAACTATTTATACAGCACTTAAAGTTATTAAAAATAAATATGGAGTATGGGCTAGAACTCCTAGTGGTTATGTTTGTATGGAGGGAGCTAGCACTACTAAATATGCTAGAAAGAAATAATGGTAGCAGGACAAAAATTAGTAGGTCGTGATGGGAAAGAAGTAATGCTCTTTCCTTTACCTTATATGTATATATCACAGGGAGAATTTGAAACATTTAGTCATGCTGGAATATATGCTATTGACTTTATGGGATGGAATCAAAATGGTAGAGTTTATAACGCACCAATGTATGCTCCATGCTCATGTAGATGCGTAGCAACAATAGATGCTTATAACAATGGTAGAATATTCCAAAGTTTAGATAGAGTACATACTCCAAATGGGCTTCAATATGTAACATTTATGTGTTTTCATGATAATAATCCAATAGCAAGTGTAGGAGATACTTTTGAACAGGGCGATATATTTGCTCATACTGGAACAGCAGGTGGTGTAACAGGCGATCATACACATTTTAATACAGCAAATGGATCTTATGCTGGATGGGAGAATGTTCCACCAGATAATCATGGAGAACTTATAAACTCAACTCATATATATGATATATGTTATGTTAATGATACTGTATTAGTAGAAGATTATGGATATAATTGGCAAACATATTCAGGTGGTGTAACTCCATCTAGTTTTAAAAAAGGTAAATTTCCATGGGTATTATATGCAAGAAGATTAAGAGACAAAAGATATTGACATTTTGTCTCTTTTAATATATATTATTGTAAAAGGAGGATATAATAATATGGCAAGATTAGGAAAAGATGAGTTCAATAAAAAATATTCAGAAAAGATAAATGATGATGACTTATTAATTGAACTTATGGAAGATGCTACAGATTCTTTTGATAATGAATCCGAAGTAAATTCATTAAAAGAAAAATTAGAGCAAAAAGAAAAAGAGTATGAGGATTTAAAGGCAAAATATAAAGAAAGATTTTTGTCTAGTAATGAGTTACCTAAAAAAGAAGTTATTGAAGATATACAAGAAAAAGAATATGTCGATATTAGAGAAATATAAGGAGGGATATTATGGGAAAAATATTAAAAAATGCTAGAACTAATGCTGAAATCGTTAGTTTAATCATTAATCAAAATCCTGAACTAGCAAGTGAAATTGATTTGCCAGTTCAAGGAGAATCAGTAAAACCTATTGGAAAACTAATTATGGATAATGAAAGATATAAAAATGCTTTTATTAATACAATTAACTTAATAGGTTTAACTGTTATTAAAGAAAATAGATGGGATAATCCATGGCAAACATTTACTGATAAAGGTATGCTTAGATATGGACAACAAATAAGAGAAATTATTCAAGATTTAGCAAAAGTATTTGATTATAATAAAAATTATTCTAATAAGACAAAATTCTTAGAAACAGCTGTTCCTGATGTATATCAATATATTCATGATATTAACTTCCAAAAAGTTTGGGAAACTACTATTAATGAATCAGCTCTATTAATGGCTTTTGATGATGAAGAAAACGGATTATATAGATTTATCGAAGAATGTGTATCTAACCTATACGAAACATATGATTATGATAAATGGTTAGTTGATAAATATCAACTATGTAGAAGAATATTAGATGGAACTATTCCAGCTAAACAAATTACTTCAGTTAATCCTCGTGATATTTTAGCTGATATGAAAGCTGTATCTAATAGAATGACTTTCAAAAGTCCTAACTATAATCCAGCTGGTGTAAGAAGAGCTACTAAACACAGTGATCAATTCTTAATGTTAGATGCAACAAGAGAGGCTATTACTTCAACAAATGTACTTGCTACATCTTACTTCTTAAATGAGGCTGAAACTAAAACAAATTTAGCACTAATTGATTCATTTAGTGAAAGTGATGAAGAAAGACTAGCTGAACTTTTAGAAGAAGCTTATGTTCCATTTACTAGTGCTGAAAAAGAAGAACTTAATTCAGTATTAGGATTAATTGTTGCTAGAGACTTCTTTATGGATTATCATAGAGCATTGGATACTAATCCAACAGTTAATGGAAAGAGACAAACAGAATTCGTTAATCCAACAACTTTGGATAGAAATGTATTCTTACATGCACATGAAGTTATCTCAACTAGTCCATTTGCTAATGGATGTGTATTTACAACAGTTGCTCCAAGTGTAGTAAGTGTTACAGTATCTCCAGCAACAGCAACAGTTACAGCTGGACAAAGTCTAGAACTATCAGCAGTTGTTGCTACTACTGGATTTGCTAATAAATCAGTAACATGGGCTGTTGATGCAACAGCATATGCTGATGGTGTTAGAATAGATGTTGCTAGTGGTAAATTAACTGTACCAGCAAATGCAACAGTTGAAAGTATTACTGTTACTGCAACTTCAGTATTTGATTCAACTAAATCTAATACAGCAGTTGTTACAGTTGCCTAAATTATATCACCCCATTAGGGAGGGAGAAATCCCTCCCTATTTTATTTTATAGAAAGGAGTTATAATATGAAAAAGAAACTAGTAAATTCACAATTGAGTAATTTTAAAACTGTCATGATGTATCGTAGACAATTACAAACATTAGCAGAAAATGTATTTGAGTTTATTAATTTACCTGAATATATTGATGTATCATATTTAAATGGTGTACTACTTAGACAGGGATCAATTGCTTTCTTTATGGATGAAGTATTAGGATTACTTGCACTACCTTATACAAATATGGGAACACTTGATGTATATGGTAGACCAAAGACTATACAAGTATATGGATCAAATGGATATACACGACAACTAAAGCAGGGCGAATTTGTTATTATGTATGATAATAATGGAAGATATCCACTTTTATTAGATATCCAACAATCTAGTGAAAGAATAGCTTTATGTAAAAGAGTTATTGATGTTAATATTTCACAACAAAAGACGCCTAGAATATGGCTTACAAATTCTGATAAAAAAAGAACAGTTGAAGATTTACTAAATGATTATGATGGCAACATTGAAACAGTACTTGCTTATGATAATATTGATTTAGATGATGTTCAAGCAGTAATGGCTCCAGCACCTTATATTGCTGATAAAGTTGATATGCACCTAGAAAAAGAATGGGCTGAGTTCTTTAGATTAATTGGTATTGCTAATTTAGTAGAACAGAAAAAAGAAAGACTAATACAAGATGAAATGACAGCTAGTTTAGGTGGTACAATTGCTAGTAGATATTCAAGATATGAGCCAAGAGTTAGAGCTTTAAAAGAAATAAATAAAAAATGGAATTTAGATATTAAAGTTAGATATTATGATGGTATTCCAACTACTGAAAAAGAAGCAACCGAATATATTGAAAAGGAGGTAGATAATAATGTGGTATCCATTTCCGATAATGCCATGGCTTCCAACTAATTGTGACTTACCTCCAACATTAAAAAGTTTAATGAATAGTATTTGTAATTATGGTAAAGAAGAAAAAACAAATATTTATAATTTAGCAAAAGGATCACGAACTACTATATTTAATTTTAATTATCCATTATCAAATAAAGTAAATAAAGAAGATTTTGAAGTAATGATATTAAATCATTATATTCATAGAAGAATAGGATTTGATACACCTACTGAATTTAGGATAGCACTTAATGTTAAATTAAATGAGATAATGCCTAGATATAATAAATTATTTGATATGTTAGATGGATGGGATTTATATAGTGGTGGAGAAGTAACAACAAGAGTACAAACTGATAATGGCTCTAATAGTTTAAATAATACAACAGCTAATAATTCATCTAGTACATCTGATAGAAGAAATTCACAAATGCCACAAAATGAAATAGAAGATGTAAGAGATGGTAATTATATGACTGACTATAACTATGATACAAATATTGATGCTGGTACAATTACATCTAATTCATCTGGAACATCAGCCAATACAACTAATGAGACAATTACAAGAAGTCCTAGTGATAAAATTAGGATATATAAAGAATTTATGGAGAATGTTAATAATATATATTCTCTAATATTTAAAGACTTAGATTCATTATTTTATGGATTAGTATAAGGAGGGATAAAATGAATAATGAAAATAATTTTAAAAGATTAACACCATTTAAAATGCAAGTATTACAAAGTTTTCCATTTATAGATGAAGATTTTGATGCTATTACTAATTATGAACTATTATGTAAAGTTGTAGAATATTTAAATACAACAGTAGATAATGTTAATTTACTTGAATCTGATTTTCAAACTTTATATAATTATGTTCATGATTATTTTGATAATTTAGATGTTCAAGAAGAAATAAATAAAAAACTTGATGAAATGGCTGAAGATGGTACTTTAACTAATATAATTAAGAATTATGTTGATCCTTTATTTAATAGTTTTACTGAAGAAAGTCAAGCAAATTATAATTCTTTTACACAAAATATAAATGGTGAAGTCGATTCGCAAAATAATAGAATAAATATAATGGAAAATAAAATTAATAGTGTTACAAGTGGAAGTCCAGCTGGTGTTTATAATACAGTAAATGATTTAACAACAGCAAATCCAGATCATACTAAAATATATGTTGTTTTAGCTGATAATAATTGGTATTATTATAATACTAGCACTAATACATGGACATCTGGTGGCACATATTTATCTAGTAATAGTGATTTATTCTTAAAAGAAGATAGCATAAATTCAGTAGCTAATAAGGTAGTTTATAATATAACAAATAATTTAAAATATACTGGATTATCACAAGGAATAGATTATGATAATTCAATAAATAAATTAAAATATAAAAAATTAATTCCATTTTACATACAAGCTGGAATATATAGTAATGGAATAGTATTTAATGCAAATGCTGAAAGAGGTATTTCTAATTTATTAGATATAGAAGGAACATTACATATTTATAATATAGGACAAATTAATTATGATTTTTTAGAAATAAATCCTATTACACAAACTATTAATAGAAGATTAGATAATACTTTTTCTAATAATTATTATAAAACAATTGAATGTAGTAGTAATTATAAGTATGCTATATTTATTAAAAATGCTGATAATACTAATCCTATTAGTCAAGATACCATTGATAAAGCTAATAAAACAATGTTATTATGTATTGAAAGTGTTTCTAAAAATGAATTACTAGATATATCACAAAGTAATTTATTCAGTAATCCTATTAATGGTGGATATATCGGTTATAATGATGGAATATTAGCTAATAGCGATAGTATGTGTTATAGTGATTATACATTAATCAATAATAGAGAAAAATTATATTTAACTCCAGTTTATTGTCAATTAGCATTTTATGATATGAATAAACAATATATAAGTGGATTTTATTATAATCCAATAACAAGTTCTATTAATAATATAAATAATATTGTAGATATTCCTAATAATGCTATATATTTGAGATCTTCAACTAGATTAGGAAATAAAAAAGATTTAATTATTAGTGAAAATACATTTACATCTTTAGATAAAAATTATTATATTAATGATAAAATAACACCAAAAGAATTAGTAAAAAATACTAAACTTAAATATTATTGTAATTTAGATTTAAGTACACATCCAAATGATGATAGAATTATTAAATCTAATAGTGGAGTTAGTCCTGTAAGTGATGGATATAGTATATCTAATGGCTATTTAAAATATATAAAATATATATGTCCAGATAATTCAATTAGTACATTTAGATTTAGATGTAATGAAGATAGCGATTTTTCAGTAGGATTAGACTGTAGGCAATTTAATCAAATGACAGATGCTGGATTAAGAGTAAGAATAAAAACAGCTACAAAGGAATTAATTGTATATTCAACAGATTGGTATAATACGAATATTGAAAAAGCTCATGTAAATTTTGATTTTAATGTTGCTAATAACGATATATATTGTATAAGAATCAATAAAATATCAATATATGATATTACAATTGAATTATTTAATGCTAAAACTCCAAATGAAGTATGTAGTGTTCATTTATATACTGATAAAAATGATACTGTAGTAAACACTAATAATATGGCTAGAGCATGGGGTTCTCCAATGGTATTAGTAGGAGAAGGAATTGTTGTATTTACATCAATTAGTCAACTTGTTTCTAATAATCAATATCCTAAAGTAGCAATTTTTGGAGATAGTTATGTTGAAAACTTTTCAAGACCATATAATAACTCTTATGCTAGATTAATGAAAGATATACTTGAAGATGAATTATTCATCAGTGGAGCTGGTGGAGATAATTCAAGTAATATATTAGCTAGAATTAAAAATGAATTATTATACACTAAACCTGAATATTGCATTATTAATACTGGTGTTAATGATAGATATATTACACAACAACAATATATTAGTAATATGAATAATATTATTAGTATATTAGAAAGTTTAGATATTACTCCAATTTTAACAACATGTCCTAGAGTATTAGATACTGATAATATAGAGACACTAACATATATTAATAATTTTGTTAGAAATAGTGGATATGAATATATAGATATTGCTTATGCCCTATCAACTGGAGATGGTGTAACACAAGATACAAATAAAATGAATAGTGATAGAATACATCCTAACAATTTAGGAGCTAATGCTATTATTCAGTATATTAAAGCATATTTACCATATTTATTAATTAAATAAAAGAACTCATATGAGTTCTTTTTTATATAATTGTATTATTTAAATTATAATTACCTATATTAGAATGATCATGCCATATAGTAGTTCCTTTTCTAAATACATTATTAATAACATCCATACTAGATTCAGGTACAGCTATATTATTAGTAGAATATCCTATTATCTCCCCACCTGCAATTTTTACAAAATTAAAGTATCTTCTACCAGTAAAATTAGGAGTTTTCAAAGCATTAACTTTATAACCGAATCTAGTAAAGAAAGCATCTATGGATTCTGCCATTTCTCTTTTTATACTCATTTTATAAAAATAGAATCCATTTCTATGTCCTGCAGTTAAAAAGTCTCCACCATTAATATTACCTTTAAATGTATCTGGAATTCTTTTATGTTGTTCTACTGCTTGAGCTGTTGCAAAAGCATTGCTTAAAGCTGAGCCTACTAAGTTAGCTCCTACAGGATTTCCACTTGCTATCATTCCAGCACCTACAATGCCCTGAATAGCTGACATTGCATAGCCAGCAGTTGCTGGATCTATATCTTGTCCTAGTACATTAACAGCATTCATTGTTAGCCAGTTAGTATAAGCATCTTCACTCCATGAGCAAGTAGGAAATTTACCAGCTATTAACATATTAGTTTCGTCTCCCTCTTTATAATTATTAGGTATAGATACAATAGATCCTCCAACTGTAGCACATCCTCCAATACTAAATTGTGGTGTTCCATTAAATTGTTCATATTTTAGTACATTAGATGCACCATTATTATTAGTTTCAAGTAAATAATTATATGGATAGCAGAAAACCTTATTATTTTTAGGAACATATCCATCAATACTTGTTTGCTGTCCTACTGTTTTACTAACATAAATAGGTGTTGCTTGTCCATCCCATAATGTATTAAAATTTTCAGTATTAAGTAAATATTTAGGTACTATGTACACATTTTTAATAACATCATCCTTTGTAATTGCATTCATAACTGAAATCATACTATTAATATTATCAAATATGTAAAATCCACCACTCATCCATATACCATTTACATTTACAGCATATAATTTTTGACTAGTAGTAGCTGTTTCTGATACTTGCATCATATATACATATTCATCAAATATTAAACTATCAGTTGCATTACATATATAATCTCCTGTTTCTAATCCCTCTGGAATAGTATGTAATCCTACTGTATCATCATTAACATGCTCTCTTTCTACGTAACATACTTTTCTAGTCCAATAACTCCACCATGTACTAATTTCATCTATTGTATAATGGATAATAGTACTTTTTTCACTACTATATTCAACTCTATCAATAAAAGCAAAAAACCATTTATTGTTATAATGTGGATTTTGCATACATAGATAATTAGCACTTAGACATGTATTATAAGATAGTCCTACACTTATTCTATTCTCTCCTACTTTTAAAAAACTATAATTATTTTGTCTTGCTACTAAATGATCTTGACTTATGCATAAGTCAACAATTTGCTGTTCTGTGTAATCTATAATATTTTGATATTCTTTATCCATATTAATATTTTTAGCTAATATTACAACAGAATTTCTTGTATTATTCATAATTACCTCTCTTTCTATTTTTTAATTGTAAAATCAATTACTTGTTTAAAATCAGTACCACACATATCACTAGCATAGAATATATTACTTTCTTTAAATGTTTTAAATAAATCTCTTAATTTTTCGTTTTTAATTAAAGGATTATATATATCTTTTTGCCAGTATGGACTTGTTTTAATTGTATCAGAGAATACTATTATTTTATCTTTTATATTTCCATCATAAGGATATATAAACCAACAAACATCTTTACTTTCTTTATCAAGTAAATATTCTCCGATAAATTTAAAGCCCTGATACTGAAATATTATTCTATATAACATTTTATAACATTTATATGATTTTGGCAAGTGTGGTTGAGGATCACTTTGCCATTCTCCTTTATTTAACATGTTTTTATGTTTTCCTATTATATAACTAGAGTTACCTGTTGATTTACAATATTCAATGGCAACTTTTACTTCTACTGGAATACCATCTTCATCATATTCGCCTGTAGGAATCCATAATGTATTAATTTCTCCTTGTTTTTGTTTTTTAACAATATCAAGTAGTCCCCAGTCATATAAATATGGACATACTTTAGTTATTGTGTTTCCCACTAGCCATAATCTAGTAGTTCCTCTTTTGCGGTCAACTGTGCTATAGAAATTCATGAGCTTGCTCGGCTCCGAGTTGATATAAATTCCTCTAGCCATAAATTCTTCAAATATAATATCAGTAACATCTAAAAAACTTGCACCAGCATATTTTTGTTCAGTTGATAATGCAACAGCATATCCTATTACATCTCCCCTAGTTAATTTACCATCTTCAGTATTATAAAATGCTAAATATATTTTTTTCTTAAATAATGATACACAATTATATTTATTATCAGTTAATTTTATAATATCTACATCATCAAAATATTTTTCTATCCACTCTGATGTTATATCTTCTCGCCATCTTCTCATTAATACAAATCTGTTTCCTGCTTTAATACATTCCTTTATTATATTGCCTTTATTATTATATGGATCATGATAATTAATAGTATCTTCTAAATATTTTAAAATTCCTTTTTTATGCTTTACTTGATAACTTTTACCATTAGCTCTTTCTCCATATATTAAATTAATATTAGCACCAAGTGAATCTATTAAATCAATATTGTAATGGACTTTTTCTCTATTAGCCATTAGAATCATCTACTATATATAATTTAGCAACTTCAGATTCAATTCTTTTTCTTACTTTATTTATTTTCTTTTTACTGGCTTTTCCATTAAATACATTTGATTTATCTACATTAGCCTTTTCGCAAACATCTTTTATTGTTATTTTTGAAAACTTTTTTATATATTCCAAGTCATCCATTTTTATCCCTCCTATTTAAATACTATAAATATCATTATAAGACATCCTATTAATAATAAACTTAATACAAATATGATAGAACTAAATAATTTACCATTAAAATATACTCTATCATATGTATCTAATTCTTTTAATGTTTTATTAAATTTTTTAATCCATAATCTAAATTTATCTAATATCTTAATCATTAGTCCCCTCCTTAAATCTAGCTCTTTTACTAGATTCATCATTAATTAAATTAACATAGTCTAAACTCTTACTAAGTTTATATGTATTAGGAAGTAAACAGCATCCACTCTTATCTGATACAATAGTTTTAAATCCTAAATAATCAGTAAATTCAAACTTTGCTTGATTCTCAGTATAAAATAATAAATTCTTATTAGTATCTTTATATTCAAATACAAAATCATCTTTAAAATCACTTAAACTTTTTAAAGCAACTGCTCCAGATTTAGGAACACCAGCTACTGTTATTTTTATTTTATTATCTAATATATAGGCATATTTCTTTGCTCCCTGTGTGATAAACTCATCATATGTATAATTATGCCCCTCCTTAGTTTCTGATTCAAATACACCAAGCATATGGCTTACACCATGTATATCTAATGGAGCATATCTAGATTTATCTATATGGAGTACATTAGATACTAAATCTATTTTATTTTTAACTGTTTCATTATATTTATCTATGATATTTTTATCATATCCCTGTCTTAATTTAATACTATCAGTATCACAATATATTACATACTCATCAAGTTCAATTACTCTACGAAGTAAATTATTTCTAGCATATGCTGTTACCCATACACCATAGGCAAAACTAAGAAATGCTTTTTTCTTTTCTTCTTTTAGTTTTTCTATAATCTCATCATTAGTTAATTCTATTTCACTCCATGTTTTAAATTCATTATCAAAAACTACCTCATCCCTTATCATATTAGTAACACTCATACCATATAAACTATTAAATTTATTTTTTTCTTTTTGATATTCTAATTCATACTCTGGATTATCTTTGTACTTAGTTTTATTTTCGTATTTATCTAAGACAAAATTAATAAATGTTTTTGGTAAATAGTTATATGTTGCATAGTAACACTCTAATATTTCATAATTACAAGTATATGTATCTAGTATAAAATAAAAGTCTATATCAGTTAAAGTCATTTCAAGTTCAGTAGCTTCAATTATCCTACCATTATCATATTTAGCACCACGAATATTTTTACATTTACTAGCACTTATAAAATTATTAAAATACTTACATTTTATATTAATAAATTTAACTCTTACTAAATAACATAATCTTTTACTCATTTCAGCCCTAGTATGAATATTACATTTTCTAAATTCACTAGATGGAAATTTACAAGTAACAAGTACATAAGGATAAGCTGATGTTTCATCAAATGAATCAACATTCTTTATTATTTCATCAGTATATATCCAGTTAGCATGCGTATATCCTCCCATAAAAGCATCTTGTAACATATTATATACATGAGGATCAGTGTTAATTGCTCTATAAACAATTCTTCTATATTTAAAATTAGTTCTAACTAAATCTTGTAATTCTCTCCTAACTTTACCAGTTGATGTTGTAGGAATATGTTTTACATCTTCATATGTTTTTAATTCATTTAATATATAATGATAAACTACTAGACAGTCATTTTCACAGTATCCTAACTCAGTATTTGATAATGGAGTAATACTTGTCCTATCTAATGAATAATCCAAGTCTCCCACTAATTTATTTACCGGTAAATTAAATAATTTAGGTAAATATTTTAAAGCACAGTTACTCATCATATAAGAGCATTTAAATAACATATTATATGCAGGCATAAAAGCTGTCATTACCTTATGACTACGCCTAGCCATTACATCTTCAAAATCAAAAACACTTTTAAGAAATTGAAATTCGAATGCTAAATTATGTACAAATACATACTTTTTTTCTGGAACACACTCATTTAATTTAGTCCAGAATAATTTTAATTCATCCCAAGTTCTCCCATAATATACTGTATCATTTATTCCAAACATCCATATGTACATATGAGCCATTGGAATACTATCATGTTTTTCTTTTTCAGATAATTTTAAATAATCAATTGCTTTATATTGTCTTCCATATAAAACATAATAAGAAGTTGTTTCTATGTCAAATGAATAAATTGTACCATCATATTTTTTCTTTTTTCCTAAGATATTAGGCTCATGATGTGTAAATTTATCCCAATATAACATAGTATCACCCCATTATAAAATATATCTATCATATAATCTTTTGGCTCTTTCAATTGCATCTAAATCATTACTGGAATCATACATATTAAGTAATCTACTTATAAATGTATCCTCACTCTGATTATATTCTTTAGCATCTTCAATTAAAGCCCACATTGTAGATGCTCCGACTCTATCAGCATTATTAAAATAATCAAAATCTTTATTTGATAACATTTCATATGCTGTCTCTACATCCATTTCATCTAGTTCAATATCTTTAGATAATGTAGCTCTTAATGAATCTAATGTAGATTCTTTTACTTTTCTAATTCCACTAACTTTACTTGTTTGTGATGTTAAAAACTGTTGTGTTGCCTTTTGTATTGCTTTAAGTTGTGTATTAGTTAATGTTTTATTTACTTTAATTTTACCCTGTTTACTCCATGCATTTAATACTTTAGTATCAAGTCTTTCAGCTAGTTTCTTACCAGCCCATGTTCCTTTGTATCCAGCTTGATTTAATCCTTTTAATCTCCTATTAGCTTGCTCCACTAATTTTCTAGTATCAGCCATTAAAATTGATCTCTCCTTAGTATATTTAGGAGCTTTATATATACCAAGTTTTTTTGCTTTTCTTATACTTACCATTTCTCGTATCCTTTCTCATAATCTTAATTGGATCGGGTAATGTACATCCATATGTTTTAACTTGATAATTAATAATCATTACTATTAACTCATTTAAATATGGAAATTTACCCTCATCCTTATTAAATCTCTTTCTAAACTCATCAGAGTTTGGAAGTGGAGTATCTTTATATTTATGATAATAGTAATTTAAAATCAAGTCTATCTTTTCTCATATTCTACCTTAATACTATTTTTTAATGGCTTAACACTTATAATATTATATATTTCCTTATACTTATTAATAAACTCAAAATACCCCCTGTTGTCTTTTATGTATTTTTTCATTTATTATTCTCCTTATTAATATTTATTATACAACCTAATATAAAACCAAAAAGCCCACCTATTATAAACGATATAATCATAATAACACCTAATCTAACCAATCTAATAACATATCTATATCTACTGTTGATTTATCTTGTTTACATTCAATTAAATAATCTCTTATTTCTTCCATAATCATTAATAAAAAATCACATCTTTTATTTAATAAATAATTTATTTGTTTTAATGTTATATAATCTTTCTTCATATTTACCTCCATACTATATCTCTACTATCTTCTATTAATAATAGATTCTTTATCCATTTTATTTTATTTATAAATTTATCCATATCAGATTCTTTTTCAAAATACTTCCACCATGTTTTATTTTCGTTAGTATCTTTTACTACCACCCATAATTTAGTCATTATAATACCTCATATAATTATTAATAAAAGTTTCTAATTCATCAGTCATTAAATTATCTAATCTTAAACAATCCTTAAAATTATCAACATCTTTAATAGGATTAATAACTTCTGGAATATCATTTAAATTAAGTATTATTTCATCTAACTTATCTTGTATGTCAGCTATATTATCTCTCGTACATTCAATAAAATCATTTAAATTAATTTCTTTCATTTTTCCTCCTTAATATTCTTAATGTTTCTATTACTTCTGATATTTTTCCTTTTAAAACTAAACTTTTCATTTATTTTCCTCCTTTATTTTTTTACTCTTTTCTTAATCTTTGGCTTATCTTCTACTAGCTTAACATATTCATAATCAGGGTTTTCTTGCATAATTTGTTCCAATGTTGTTGTATTTAATACATATCTTCTTATTTTAGCATTGCCTAATTTTATTTCTACTAGATATACATTGTTATTCATTATTACCATCCTTTATTTCTTTCATTTTGTCTAAAACTTGTGTGTTAAGAACAGTTTGATATTTATAGTTTATTACTTCATCTTTGTAAATTATATCTTCTTTCAACCATTCTTCTAACTCATTCCAATTGTTAGTTAATTTTTTATTTTCCTTCATCAAATCATTAATATCAGGAACTTTTTTTAACCTTCTTATTGTTGCTATTAAATTATCCATATCTATACTTCCATAGGCACTGATAATACTTTTATTATCATCTTTTGGAATACCAAAAATCATTTGATGTATTAAATTATCTATTTCTTCATCATTCATTATCATCACTTCCTAACCAACCTAATTCTTCTACTTGCTTGTTTATGGCTTGCAGTTCTTCAACTTCTATTTCACAACTTATTTCTTCTTCATAATAATAACTCCAACGATATTTGCTAATTGTATAGCAAGGTTCTTTATAAACCCTTATACACTCATCAGTATTTTTCATAGCATATTCAATCATTATATCATCATTAGTTTTTAACTCATATCCTAACTTTTCAAACATCTCTTTAGCACTCATTGACTATCACTTCCATTTTGTAATATGTTTAATAAATCATTAATAATGTAGCTATTAATATTTCACTATAAAATATTGCTACTTGCACCCACTTTTTTGGAACATATTTTTTCTTTTTCATAAGACACCTCCTTACATTACCTTTAATGTAATTTAACTATAACATATAAAATAAAATGATACAACACTTTTACCCCACTTCGCAGTAATTTTACACAAAAGATGTAAAGCCAAATTATTGGAGACAATATTCACATGATCCACTGATAAGATACACCATTATATTAGGAGACTATTACCCTAGCAAGTATGTCTCT
>Ga0233386_1000249_pt1 | contig 15967 bp, 22 predicted proteins | sample ElkDunMinimDraft_17_FD_191544 | JGI IMG/M metagenome (GOLD analysis project Ga0233386, IMG submission 191544) | Fecal eukaryotic communites from dung pellets of Tule Elk in California, USA - Elk Dung G4 | ecosystem: Host-associated > Mammals > Digestive system > Large intestine > Fecal | place...
CCCTGTGTTGCGTCAAGTAAATGTCAACTACGAAAACTCCCCAACGTCAAATGATGTAAACTTTACACTCACTTTACACATTATATCAAAGTGTAAAGCAAATGTAAACTACATACGACGTCAAGTCGGGAGTTCAATATTATTATTTAGATTTTACCATGAGAGAAATTTCTCACTACATACATTATACCACAACGCCTATTTCATTGCAATACTTTTCATTATATTTAATACGATATTTTTGATCTTAAACTTCGATAAATTCAATTTCTAATTCTGTAAATCTTGCGTTCATAGTGATTATATTAGTACCATTATTTATTAACATTTTTTCTAATTCTATAATACCTGTTGGTGATGATGTCACATTATGTTGAACTCCGTTATTTGTATACGCAATAGAACCTGTAGTTCTGACTTTGAGATGTAAATATAATAAACCATTTTGGTTATAAGTTGGTAAATTAAATGAAATTGGTTTAAAATTATTATTATCAGTATCAAAATCAATTTCAGGAATATTTGAGCAATTTAAAGGTGCATAAGCATATAATTTTGGTGATGATTTTTTGGTGTAATTAATATCTAATCTATCTTGTGAATTAATGTTAATAGGTAAAATATCAGTATTTAATAGTGAATTATTTCCAATATAAAGGGTAGAATTAGGGTTATCGTGAATATTGATATTTCTTTTTGCAGGAGTATTTCCAACATAAAATGTTTCATAACCAGCTTTTGTGTTATTAGTTATATTATTATAAATTTCAACACCTTGTTCAAAATTACTATTTCCACCTATTGAAACCGAATGTGAAACATCTTCGAATATATTATCATGAATTAATGATGGTAATTCCATTTCATCTAACCATACACCTTGATATGATCCTGTTGGATTAGGATAAGCCATATTAACAAAAGTATGAGCACAATAGTTTCCAGCTATTTCAGTAAATCTACCTTCAATACAATTAGCAACTGAATATTGAATATCATTATTTAATACTTTAAAATTACCTGTTGAATGCCCATATATACCGCAAGCAACGCTCTCTCTTTCTGTTTCAACATAATTAACACCCAAATAATGAGCTTTTGAATTTCTAAAAAATCCGTCAACTTTATTTGCTCTTATATGCACAGCTCTTGATCCTAAGTCAAAAAATTCACAACTGTCAACATCTAAATAACCATCGGCTTGAGCATAAACAGCACCAATACCAGTTGTTTTTGTAAAGTAACAGTTTTTAATAACTACGTGAAAGTTTGGAGAGGCAATTCCTATTCCGTAACCAACAGCAGTATAGTTTGAAGTAGGTAAAGGTAAATTAGTTGTGTTTATTTTAACATTTTCAAAAAAACATTTATTATTATTTGTTTCAGATGGTAAAGCAATAGCAGTTCGATATGTATTATATAATGTTATATTTTTGATAATACAATCACTTACAATTAGAACACCGTTAATTAATTTACCTTTTCCCTCAATAATAGCATTTTCAAATGTAAATTGTTGTGATTGTGTTAAATAATTTTTATTCATAACAATATGATTGAATTTAGTACAATTAGATATAGCTGTAGTATCATCAGTTTCACCATCTCCAATAGCTCCTAACATTTCAGGTGTAATAATTTCAGGTTTTACCATTTCTATTACTAAAGTTTCACTAACAGAATAAATTGTTCCATTATCAGCCACATCTTCATTTGTTTTTTCTCTACAATAAAATTCAGCACCACCACCATCATTTATATTATAATATCCTAGTGTTCTAATTTTCATTCCATCTACTAAAGATGAAGTATCATCAAGTAAATTAACAGTTGTGTCATATACTTTTGATATTTTTGTATAATTTAATAAAATATTTTCAAATGTACCATCTTCAACCAGTTCATCTAATTTATTATTAATTTCTTCTTGTACGTCTAAGTTAGCAAAATAATTTTCAACAAAATCTTTAAGTTGTGTATAAAGCGTTTGTAATTCAGAAACGGCTTCACCGTTATTATTTACTGTTGGTATAATAGTTTCTTCTAAATATTTTATTAACCAAAGTAAAGTTTCATAATAATCAAGACTGTCTAAATAACTTGTTGGGATTGCTCCAATACTCATACAAAAATGTTTGAAAGGAGCATTTTTAACTATAATTTGTGGATTATTCATAAAATCCCTTCCTTTCTATAATAATTATAACATAAATTTAAATTAAAATATACCCATAAAAAGAACATTACATTTTTCTATTATTTCTTTATCAATAGCACGAATATTGTTTCTGTATTGTTCTATCATTTTTTGAGCCGTAGCAGAAACACCTGAATTTCCTTTTACTCTTTTAGTATATTCTTCATTTAAAGTATTTTCATTTGAACCTTGTCCTGATGAAACACTATTTGTCACGTCTTCAATAGTATTCTCATTAGCACCTGTCTGTGAGGCGTAAGAACCTGCTAAAATTGACGTTTTTGATATTTGCCCCTGTGGAGTATCACTTTGTACGTTTAGTCCACTAGAAGACGAATTAGAGGTATTTCTGCCTGTTGTCGAAGTTGTATTACTTCCTTCATTTGTTGCTTCTCGTTCATAACTTTCAGTATAATCAACATTAACAAGAGGATCATAGTATATTGAAGCAGAATATATTAAAGGCAAATATTCTTCCATTAATTCTTCCATAAATATTTTTGCTTTTTCTCTAAATAATCCTATTGTTTCAAAACCTATTTCACGCATAGCATAATGATTTACTATTTTTCTTGCTAGTTTTTCTTTGTTCCATGTACCACGTTCATTTATTACATTTATTTCTTCTTCGGTTAAATAATCATTTAAATTATAAGAAGAAAACCAATTTTCAACGTCGTTTTTAGTATAAAAAGGTGTTTTAAATTGTAGAGTAGGAGAATAAATTTCTCTTAATTGCATAGTATATTTACTCATTTTCTCCACCCTCCTTTTTCACATAATCTTTTACGCTTGAAAGTTCTTTTTTAATTACATTTGCTAAATCTGAATTAACACGAACACTAATTTCTTTATCTGTTCCTGTAAGACCAAATAATTCATTAAATTGGCGACATGCTTCTTGTCTAGGTTTTAAATAAACGTCTAAATTTAAATTAACAAGTTCATTATTTGAATTTATCTCGTCAACAACAGCTCGTTCTTTCTTTTCAACATTAATATTATTAATTCCTAGATAAGTCAAAGCCTCATTCCAAATTTCTTTTTTATGTTCGTCTATTTGTTTTAAAACTATTGGAGCATTAGTATTAATTGCACGAAGATTTTTTTCGTCTAATTGATTTTTATCACCAAATATAAAAGGTTCGTTTCCATCATATTGAGAATATAAATTTTCCATTGTTAACCTTTGATTTTCGTCACATATAACCATAACAGGATGTTTTTGTGCCTTAACATTGACGTCGCAAGTTCTATCACACTCATAAAGTCTATATGAGAATAAATCCATCATTGAAAGTGTTGGTGTCATGTCATAATCGTTCATAACTAAAATTGCTTCTTTATATGGATCATTACCGTTTATTTCATTTAATCCACAATAAAGTTTTCTCCATTTTTGATATTCAAAAGAAAAACAGTGTAAATCGCTAGGTAAACCATAAATATTAATAACATTATTATTAGAACATTTTGTATTAATAAATCCTAGATCTTCGTCTTTTAATAAACTCGCTTTTCCATAGTCAAATAAACACATTTCAAGCCATCTAGCGTTCATTGAAGTTGGTAAATTTACCCACTCAAAACGTGCTAGTGCTATACGTCTAAATCTATTTAAATAATCTAGGTAAGTTGTATTATTCATATATAAACTATTAAAAAATTTTTTATTATTTTTTATATTTTTTCCCATAAATACCTCCTATACTATAATAGTGTTATTTACACTATAATCTAAAAAATAACTTGGATTATGCCATATAGTTAACCCATTATCGAATAAATTTCTTATTTCTTCTAAATCTTTTTGAGGAATATTTCCTATTATATTGCACCCTATTGTTTTAATATAATCAAAATAAGTTCTTTTATGTATATTAATAACTTCAAGACTATTTACTTTATAACCATACATTTGAAAAAAATCGTCTTGCATTTTAGCATATTCATAACGAATTGTAAATTGTGAAGGTCTTAATATTTCACCACTTGCAAACACAATGTCGCCTTGATTAGAACCACCCTTTGCACTTTCAGGAACAAGTGAAGCCTTATAAGTATTTTTTACAGAATTAAATATTGAAGCAAGACCTCCTCCAATCATTCCAACACCTGCAACTGTTCCTGCACCTGTTAAAGCAAGAGCAGAACCCAATAAAACACTTCCAACACCACCTACAACACCAACTCCTAAATCAACACTATTAGCAGTTAGCCAATTTGTGAAAGCGTCATTTTTCCAAGAACAAGTAGGAATCTTTGAAGCATTTGTAGATTGATTAAAACGTATTTCTGAAAACGCAGGAGTTTCAGTATAATTATAACTTCTAGGCCATGCTTTTATACTACAACCTACGCTTAAAACACCATCAATTTCAAAACCACAATTTGAAGTAGAAAATAATTCATATCTATAAATATTATTCTCTCCTACATTATTTGAAAGCATTAAATAAGTATTTGGGTAGCAATAAACTTTATTATTTTTAGGTATATAGCCATTTAACGAAGTCGGTTTATTTAAATATAAAGTATTCATATATTTATAACTATTATAAGGTTCAACATATCCTATTGTATAATTTTTTCCTTCTGGTGTAAAATAAGTTGTATTATTTAATAATTTATCTGGGACCATATAAGCCAAAACAATAGGATCTTCTGAAACTTGTGATTGTATATCTTTAATATAATTAATAGCGTCCTCAGGTGTATAACAAGCAATGTATGTTAAAGCCGAATAAACATTTCCAAAAACAGAAGTATAATTTTCTGGTAAAGCGTAGCCGTTAGGTTCTTCTGATAAACCTAAAACAACACGACAAGTTCCAATTAAACCTCGCCAATCTATCATTTCAAGAGCAGTTAAAGGTTTTTCAATATATTCCCCTGTTTCTAAATTTTCAGCTATAGTGTGAAGTCCGATTGTATCGTCTGAAACATGTTGTCTTTCTATAAAACTTTGTTTATAAACTATATCATTTTGCCATGTCATAAATGTATCTGTTCTAAGTTTTAATTCTGTCATACCATCATTAATATACTTAATATCGTCTATATAAGCATAAAACCATTTAGTATCATAAGAAGCATTTTGATACATACAATAATTATATTGTAGTAAATCCTCAAAAGTATCTGAGGAAGTTGTAGGGTATCTTAAAACACCCTCTTTTCTTTGATAGGTCGCCCCGTCAAGAGAAAGTTTAGGTAGTGAATTAAAATAATTGTATTTATCTGTTTCACTAGCAAAACTTAAAGTATTAGCGTCATTTAACTCCATGGGAGTTTTTAAAAGTCTAATATTTGTATTAGGTGCTATCATAAATAACACTCCCTTTCTATAAAAATAAAAGGGAAGGGATTAAATCCCTATCCCTTAGTTTTAGGCTACTCCTGAAACTGTGACAGTACATGTAGCAGTTTTATTACTTGTAGAAGCAGTAGCAGTTATTGTCGAATTTCCGTTTGCGACACCTGTGACAGCAACTGTTCTATTATCTATTTTTTCAACTGTTGCTTTACCTGTTGCACTTGAAGTAAATGTAATTGTTTCATTACTTTCAAATGGATTAACTTCTAATTTTAGATTAATTGTTTCTGTTCCTGTAATTGAAGCAGTACTTTCTTCAAAACTCATACTATCAACTCCAACGGCTGCCTCGCTTGTAGCAAATACAACACCATTTGAGAAAATTGAATAATTATACATTTTTGTATCATTTAAATAGTATTGCCATGTTCTATTGTTAGCGTTATAGAATTCGTCTAAATACATGTCTTGTGGACGTATTTTAAACCAACTTCTATCTGCTATCATACCAATAATAGCACTACCGTCGAAAATCTTATTTCCGTCGTCGTCAAACATGTCGAAATTATCAACAGGCTTAATTTGTCCTAATAATGTAGTTTTATCAATATTGAAAGCACTTGCTAAAACATTAACGTCAATATATGCTCTTAAATCATTTCTAATTAAGAATATTAAGTCTTCTGGATTAGACCATGTCATTACTGCTCTACCATAGCCACCAACCTTAGCCCAAGCGTTAAAATTACTTGAAGGAAGTTGCATGTCTAAATAGAATTGTCTTGCTTTTGTAATAAAAGCCTTAGCGTAAGCCTCAGAGTTTACACCGTCAACAACTTCAACTTGTACTCTGTTAGCCTTATAAGCAGAAGAAACAAGACCTTTTGTAAATTTAAATTCATTAATGAAAGCTCCATTATAAAGTGAGTTAGATAATTCAAGAATAAATCTGTCTAAATCATCCCAACTTCTAAAAGCCTTTTTTAAATCATGTCTTGTAAAAGTCACAGGGTATTGTAAATCCATATTTACTTCTGTGTATTGTACTTTTACGTCTGCTTCATATTTTTGTAATAGTCCTGCGAAGTCATTTACATTGTAAACACGTCCTTTTGCAGGATTTACAAATATTTCTTCTCCTGCATAACCAAGAGGCATTGCGTCACCCTCTAAATCTCTTAGTGGGTTTCTGAAATATTTACTTTCAAAACGTGTATAAACTAGTTTATTAATTAATGTACTAATAAAAGCGTTTGACACGTTTGTTGGTGCAGTTAATAAAGTTCTACCCCAATTTGCTATATCAGTATTTTCGTCAATAATAGGCAAATATTGGTGATAGTTAGCGTTTCCTGAAACAACTAGTTCACGAACTTTGTTAATTGCAGTCACTAAACTTGCGTTAGGGTTCATAAAATCACAACCTTTCTATTTTTTAAAATTACCCTTTTCGTCGAATACACTTGCGAAGTTAAAAGGTTTTTCGTCTTCTTCAACTTCTTTTTTCTTAGGTGGAACAACTTCTGTTCCTACTTTCATAAGTAGGTTAGCGTTAGCACTAATTAACTTTTCATTATGATCTTTTAATTTTTCATTTTCTTTTTTTAAATTTTCCATTTCGTCATTAAATTCTTTTTCCAAAGTCATCATATTTGCGAAGTCGTCTGCAATAACACCTGAGTTTTCCTCACCTAATTTTTCAGTTATACTTTCACGAACACTTTTAAAATCCATTTGTATTACACCTCCATATTATCATATTTTTTAATTTTTTGCAAATATTTTTTAATTTTTTAATATATTCTTCTATTTCTTAAACGTCTAGCATAAAGAACCCATGGGAACTTTGTCTTTTTTGTAATTATTGGTGTCGGTCCTGTATAATCTATCCAATTATAGCCAAGCCCTTCAACAATAACTGTATCATTTACATAACAAGTTTCGTATATATGACTAGAATTATTAAGTTCACTCCAATTCATTGGTGGAACGTTAATAAATCCGTCATAAGTTCCGTAAGCTGTATTAAAGTGTGTATGGTCTCCCGTTACATTTCCAGCTGTTCCAGTATGAGCGAACACGTCGCCTTGTGTAAACACGTCCCCTACACTTGCTATTGGATTATTATCGTGATAACACATAAATGTTACATATCTTAATACTCCATCACTACAATGTACTTGATCTAAACTTTGAAATACACGTCCATTATCAGATCCGCTTACAATATGAACACAACGACATGAGCATGGAGCATACATTGGAGCATTATAAACTCTACCGTTTGAATTCCATCCTAAAAAATCTATATTTAAAGTACCCTGATGAGAATAACTTCCATTTTCGCCCTGCGATATATATAAATAAGGTAAAGGAAAAAGCATTACCTCTTTTCCATCACCTGCAACGAGTCTTTGTCCTGCTAACATATACCTAGTGTTTCATTTACTATTCTTTGCACAAGTTCATAATTATATCCTAAGGTTTCAATATTAATTTTACGTTCAGGATAATTTCCATATTTACCTTCAATTACTTCCTCAGACATTTTAATATATTGATTTACTCTTTTTTGTACTTCGTTATATTTATCACCTAATTTTTGTTTACGTTCGTCACCATTTCCATAAACACCATTCCATACATCACAAACATAATCATCTAAACTTTTGTTATTTTCTTTTTTATTTTCAATATATTCTATATATGGTAGTTTACCATGTTTTTTCCAATACCCACAGTTTACACCATTTCTTGATCGTCTTCCGTCTAATCCAATATCAGAATATACTACTTTGCCTTCCCATGCACCTGTTGCTTCAATAACTTTTCTATTTCCTATATAAACTCCCACATGTCCGTTCATCCAAAGTATTTCACCATGCTTAATATTTTTAAAATCATTTGAGATGTCATAGCATTTAGTAATTAATCCATCAGCATTAACATCTGGAACACCGTTTGATAAATATTTTGCTCCACCATGAGCAGATTCTTTATTTTCACACCATCCCCATAAAACTGATTTAATTAAATTAACACAATCAAAATTCCAAGACTTACCGTTCCACATACTCCAATTTCCACCTGATACACTATAATATATAGTAGGTAGGTTTACGATATGTTTTAATTTATTTATAAATTCTTCGGAAGTAAAAACTTTCATATTAATCACCTTTCTTTTTTAATTGTTCTAGTGTATCAATTAATTTTTGAGGCAATTTTATATCAAGTTCACCCATGTTTTCAATAATAGAAATTCCATCATTTGCAATAAAACAATAAATCACTAAACTTCTAATAATTCCATTTTGTCCTGTTAAATTATCAATTGCAACAGATAATCCTATAACTAATAAATAACAAAATTTCTTTATTATACCTTTAAAACCAATTTTACTAGACAATTTTTTATTATATATCGCACTTGAAACGCCTGTTAAATAATCAATTACCATGATTATTAAAAGACTTTTTAGTGCCAAATCAAAACCACCTAAGAAGTAAGTTAAGCAAGTTATAATAAAACTTATTCCATTTGTTAAAAATTGTTTCATAATAGTCTCCTTTCTATTATATTATATAATAAAAATGAGTATTTTACAATTTATTTTTAACCTAATTTTAAACTCTTCTTTTTTCCTAAATAATATTTAAATTTTTCTCTATCATTCTTATATATTAATTTTCCACAAAACGAACATATTTTAACAGCCTCATAAATAGGTAAAAAAACACTATGACCACAATCACATTTTTAATATTACTTTGATATGCGTCAAATCTTTTATAATCAACTGTTTTCTTATAATTATTATATCTCATAATTTTTCACCTTTAATAAATTAGATTTTTTATCATATTTTATTGTATATTCTGTTTCAACCAATTTAACGCCACCCTTAACATGCTTAAATGTAAGTTTTCCACCACACGTAAATCCTTCTTTAAAATTTTCCCAAGTCACATTTTTATGTAATTTTGAAGGCATACCTGCAATAGTGACTTCCAAAACTCTATCAACTATTATATTATTTTTAATATTTATTTTTCCTTTAAAACTTTTTAAAAAATACTTGAATTTAACTCTACAATAATTCCTTAACGGTAAAATATTTATTTTTAAAGATGGTGTGCTTGCTAAAACCATCTTTTTACTAAAATCTACTTCGTGAATATAACATTTTTGTCTTATGTATTTTCCACGTTCACAAAACTCCTCATTAGCCCAAAATCCGAGTTTTACGTCATCAATATCACAAATACTTTCTAATTCTTCAATAGATAAAGTTGTATGAATACTATCTGTATCAGAATAAATATAAGCGTCATAACCATATTTATTTAAACTATATTCTTTTATAATTTGTGAAGTTGTTATTGTTTTACGTCTTGCATAAGCAGTTATAAAAGCACCAACAGGAAGATATACTCCTTTTTTCTCTGTTTCTTCTTCAATTTTATATTTTACAATGTCGTCTTCTAAATATGGTGTTTTTTGTTGTGCTTTTAGAGTTGTAGCAAATTTTCCATATAAAGAATTAAGTTGTTTCTTTGCTATTGTTCTTTTTCCTTTATTTTTTGTGATTGTACCTTCATTCTTCTTAGCGATCCATTTGTCTATATAATCTTTAAACATTCCTTTTTTACTTCTAAATTTCCACCCACAAATATATTTTAAATCATAAACATTATAATGTTTTAAAAATAATTCTAAATCTATATTAGTAAGTGTTAAAGCGACTATTTCACCATTTGTTGTAGTTAAATATTCATTTTCTATAAAATCTCTTGAATTTTTAATTTGTATTGTAGGAATATGATTTTCTTTAACGTCAAAAGAACAAGTGATTCTAGCAATATATAAAGGAAAAGTTTTGTCTTCTTCATATTTACCATTAAAAAATACAGGTTCACCAAACGGAAGACTTTCAAAATACATAACACTAGGGTATAAACTATTTACATCTAAAACATTAATATTTTTTATTTCTTTATCTTTATAAATTGGATTTAAATAAGTAAATCCACCTTTATAACATTTTCTAATATCTGTGTCTAAATCAGGATTTAATTCAGGAAACAAACTTTCAAAAGTAAGTATTCCCATAATGTCTTTATAATCATGCAAAGCGTTTGAAGCAGCTGTCATGTGTGTTAATCCTTCATTAAAAAATTGTTTTAATACAATAGCAACAATTTGTACGTCATGTTTTATATATTCTGTTTCTTCTTTTGTTAATACATGTCCTTTTTCTCTATAAGCGTTATAATCTATTTTTAATTTTGAAATAGGTAAATTATAAGCCTTTGCAGTATCGTCAACTGAAAGACCTATTACTTTTAAACTGTCATATATTGTTGCTTTCTTAACTTGTTTATTTCCAACTTCAAAATATATTTCAATAGAATAAAATATACCCATATTTGTTATTAATGTTTGAAAACTTCTATTTTCAGGTTTTTCACCTTCTTTTAAATGTTTATAACCATTTTTTAACAAATAATAAATAATAAATTCACCATCAAATTTTTCATTATGAAACCAAAATGTAGAATTATGAGAGTGTTTTAAAAATTCTATAAAATCCGTTATATTATTACCAATAATAACATTTTCAGGATCTTCAACATCACAAATTGCATAAGCCCAAACATAAGTTTCGTCTTCTAGCCAAGTACATGTTTCAAAATCTGCACTATAATTTTTCAAAAAATATCTAATTCATTTAACATTTGATTAAACATATCTTGACTAGTAGCAAAAGCACCATAACTAATATTATCAGTACCTTCTCCTGTTTCCTTATACCAAATACCAAAATCCATAGCAATTTGAGATTTACTAACTTTATTATAAAAGTCTATTGGATTTTTTATTTTATTTAAAGAATTAACTAATTTATCATAACCTTCCAATGTAGAGGCTTCTTTTATACTTTCTAAAAAATTTGTTCTAAATGTTTCTCCTCTTTTTAAATTAATATCAATACTTCCCTGTAATAATATTCTTTCTTTTGTTCTTTTAAATTCAAATCCTTTTTTATTTTCTAAATTTTCAAAACTTTCCAATATACTTTCAATTTGTGAAAGACGTTCGTCACCCATTCCTATACTAGCATTTCTTGAAGCCGAAATTTTTCTTGCCTCATTTGTTAACCTAGTTTTTGCTCGTCTTCGTGCTTTCTTAACTTCTCCATATTCCCACTTAGTTATTTCAGTTCCACTTTGTAATTTTATAATTTCTTCTGATCCTTTTTTCTTAAAATCTTCTAAACTTCTTAATATTCTATTTAATTCTTTCCTACTTCTTATTTCTTTTCTTGTTTCAACAAAATCTAAGGTTTCAGGGAGGGAAGTTTTCCCTCGTCTTTCTAATCTTTTTATTTTCCTATTAAAACTATTTACTGCTTTTTCTAGTTCCTTATAATCATTAATTTTCCAACGAATTAAACTTTCCCTCATATAATCCTCCTATATAATAAATCCATTATCACTAATTAATTCATTATCTAAATTATACACCCTAAATCCTCTTTTTTCTAGTTTTTTATATAATACTATAATTAAATAATTTGTTAAATCAATTTTTACACCATATTTATTTGTGTTTTTTATATTTTCGTCTAGTATATATGCTTCAATTCTATCAATAAATCTTGTTTTATTGAATAATGAAGAAAAATATAGTCTATAAGACTTATAATCATAATAATAATTACTTTCAAATATATTTTGATATACCATTATACTAATTCAAAGCCTAAACATTTATTACTTGAATTTTTAACTTCTTTATTTACTATTCTAATTAATAAGCCGTTTTCACTGTCAATTTCTTCCAATCCAAATAATTGAATATATTTTATAAATTGAATTGTAAATGATGAACTTCCTGTCACATAACTTTTTCCATCTTTATCAATTAATATACAAATTCTTTTATTTTCAGTGTCTTTTATAACTTCACCTGTTTCTTCGTCTAATTCAGGTTTTTTCATTTTCTTTGCTATATTCTTTATTAAAACATTGTGTACTTCAATTTCTTTTCCTACAAAATCATTGATCTTAAAATCAACATTACTATCTAAATTAAATATTTGTTTTTTATCTTGTAAAGTTGTAAATGTATCAACCTTAGCATTTCCTCCTAGTGTTAAATTATTAATATTATTAAGCATTAAACTTTTTTCATTTTCCATAAATTTTTTCCTCTTTCCTTTTCTAATTATTTATTTTCTTTCTTTTCATTTTGTAAATATTCATTAATTTCAGTATTTAACTTATTACTTTCTTCGTCTAATTCTCTTGACTTAATCATTTTACTTAATACAGAATAAAGATCCGAATAAGTATCAATCAAATTTTCTTTTTCGATTAAATTTTTTGTTTCTTCAATTATTCTAAACATTTTATCACCTCCCACTCGTGCTAATAAGCACCTAGGAAAGTATTAATAGTTATAGGGTCGGTGAGTTAATACTTTCCTAGCAACCTATTAACAGTTGCTATTTTTTTATTTTTTCTTTTTGCCTTTACCACATGCCATATTATCACCTACTTTCTATAAATATAAGAATTTAACATTTGTTTTAATTCACTATCAATTTCAAGTTCAATCCAATCTTTTAAACTAACTAAATCAAATAATCCTATGAAATCAATTCTTTTTACAGTATAATCTATTTCATTTATTGCAATTAAAACTTCAATATATTCACTATCTATTACAATAAATTTTACAACTACATTATCATTATACATTAAATCTTTTTTTAATTTTCAATACTGTCTTTTTTACTTCACTTAAATTAAATTTTTTCATTAACAAGAACCTACTTTCTTTTTATAATTACAACAATCCTTCTTTGATGTGCTAGAATAAACACCTCTTACACTAATAGCATGATGTGTTTCAACTTCTTTCCACACTACCCATAAACCTTCTTTGTTCTTACTAACTGAATACCTAACTTTCATACTTATTCTCCTTTGCTTTTAAGATAATCAATAATGGAATTAATATTCATTGCAAATGCTTTGTTCATATTTGTTGCTGTCCATTGTCCATTTGGAAATCCTATTGTTCCATTATCATTAATACTTATTTTTTCAGGTATTTTCTTTTCTTTTACTGTATCTTCTATTATTTCAATTTCATCATCTAATCCTTTAACTGATGTATTTGCTAATAAATATTCATAATCATAACCCATCCCTTCGTAATAATCTTTTTCTAATTCATTATAGTTATAATAATGTCCTTCACTCTTTATTGTTTTTGGTGCTTTACCATCTTTAATCATTCTTATTAATTCATATATTGTTATTTTCATGTTTACCACTTCCTAAAATTTCTATACATATACTTTGACTTTCTCCATTATTATAATTAAATATCTCAAAATGTAATTCTTTACCTATAATAGTGAATTCGCTAAAATAATCATCACTTATTTTTGTTACAATTAATTTTAATAAATCAACACCGTTTACTACTTCTATGTGTTCATGTTCTTCTCTATTAAATAAATTATCATATTTTGTTTCGTTTTCTTCTGATAACCTATTACTATTATTTGTGTATTTAATTGCATAATCTTCATAAATATTTATATTCATTTATTTCCCTCCAATAAATTAAACATTTCTACTGCTTCGTTTGGCATACTTGCATTTATAGAAAGTGTTTTTAAGTAGTAGTTTGTTGTTTTGTCTATAAGGTTTTGTAACCTGTTTATTTTTTTTTCTATCTTCTTCAATTTTATCAAAAGCATTAAAATTATCAGATATAAATGTAATTAAATATCTATGATTTTTAAAGTCGTAATTAATATAATTAGTTCCTTCATTTAATCCATCAACTATTTTATCAGGAGTATTGCCTATAAAATCACTATCAATTTCTGTTAAACTGTATAACATTCTTTCTTTATTCATTATTATCACCCTTTCTAAAAATCAATAACTATATCTAGCCAATCTTGTAAAGTTGCTTTTTTCCAATTTGTTTGTTTACTCATATTTACCCAACATTTACAAATATGACTATATTCTTGACTTTGATAATCATATAAACCCCTTTCATTTTTGTTTACTATAAATTTTAGATCACCTTTAATATATTCTTTCATTTCCCTCACCACACTTATAATTATACACCTTTTAAAATAAATTGCAATAGTTTTTTAAAAATTTTTTAAAAAAATTTTTTAATTTTATTTTTTATAATACTATTGCTTTTCTTTATTATATATGTTATAATTAATATGTGAATTAATTTATTTAATTTGTGTTTATCTTTCTAATGTACCAAGGTGAAGAGCCTATTAGAAACGATTGTTGCGTGGTGTCAAGACACAAAATAAATTTTCTTCACAATCGAAGGAGGGAAAAATATGTTTTTTGATATTCATAAAATATTGTCATATAACGCCCTCCTTAACATTTTAATTGGTGAACGAGGGTGTGGTAAAACATTTTCATGTTCTGAATTTTGCGTAAATCAATTTATTAAAAAAGGACACGAATTTATTTATCTTAGACGCTTTAAATCAGATCTAAAAGAAAGTGTTCCTAAATTTTTTGAAGGTCTTATTAAAGAAAATAAATTTGAAAATCATGAATTAAAAACTAAATCAAATAAATTTTATATTGATAATAAATTATGCGGTTATGCTTTAACTCTAACACAAGCACAATCAATCAAATCTTCAAATTTTCCGAAGGTTAAGTATATTGTGTTTGACGAATTTATAATTGAAGGAAACGCACAACACTATTTACAAAATGAAGTTGAAAATAATTTTTTATCTATTGTAGAAAGTGTTGCAAGACTTCGTGACGTTAAAATATTCATGTTAGCTAATTCAGTTAATTTACTAAATCCTTATTTTATATATTTTAATTTAACTATTCCTTATAATAGTGATATTAAAAAATTTCAAGATGGATTAATTGTTATGCAATATATGAAAAATCTTGAATATAGAGAAGTTAAAAGAAAAACCCCTTTTGGTCGTTTAGTTTCAAATACTAATTTTGGTAGATATATTATAGATAATGAATTTACTGAAAATATGAATAAAGACTTTATAGAAAAGAAAACAGGAAGCAGTAAATTTACCTTTTCATTTATATATTGTAATCAAATATACGGTGTATGGTTCGATTATGGTGTTGGCAAAATATTTGTTAGTTATGATTATATACAAAATGGTATGCAATTTGCTACAACGACAGACGATCATAAACCTAATACAATGTTTTTATCTGTTGCTAAGGATTATAACTGTTGGAAAGTATTTATAAAAAATTTTAAACTAGGAAATGTTTATTATGAAAATGCTAAGATCAAAAATATCGTATTAAATATAATGAAAAGTATTGCAATGAAATAGGCGTTGTGGTATAATGTATGTAGTGAGAAATTTCTCTCATGGTAAAATCTA
>Ga0233386_1000251_pt1 | contig 15672 bp, 4 predicted proteins | sample ElkDunMinimDraft_17_FD_191544 | JGI IMG/M metagenome (GOLD analysis project Ga0233386, IMG submission 191544) | Fecal eukaryotic communites from dung pellets of Tule Elk in California, USA - Elk Dung G4 | ecosystem: Host-associated > Mammals > Digestive system > Large intestine > Fecal | place...
TATAATAAATCCTTATATTAAATATCAAAAATATAATTATAATGGAACTAAATATGTTGCTCTATTAGTTAAAATGAGAAGATGTGAAAAGTTTGAATATATGACGAGAATTATTAACAATGATAGAATCAATGTTACTTCCGTACAAGTTCCTTTTACAGATCAACTTGCAGGCTTTGAAGTATTTTATAGGGACACTACGGATAAAAAATATACACAATTACAAAAGAGAATTGTTAACTCCAAAGCTATAAAACAACCTTTTTGTTATTATAAATTAAAAAATGAAAATGTTCTAGAAATAACATTTACTACAAGAGAGAATTATTTTAAACCAGCATACAATTCTGAAATAAAGGTTGAATATTATACAACAACTGGTTCAGAAGGTAATTTCGACATGTATTTAGGTCATGATGTTGAAGTTTATAGAAACTATGACAAATATGAAAATAACTCCAAAGTACCAGTTATAGCAATAGTTCAATCAGCTTCTGTAACAGGTACTAATAGACCTGATTTATTAGACCTTAGAGATAAAATAGCAGATTGTTTTGCGACAGTAAATTCTTATACAACGGAATCGGATTTACAAAGACATTTTAATTCATATGATGTCCTAAATGATACTAAAGTTACGTTTATTAAGAAGCGTGATGATATATTTGATAGATTGTATACAGCGTTTTCTATTTGTAAAGATAGCTATGGGTCATATTATAAAACAAATACATTACAATTGAAAATATATAAAAATCAATTCGACCATCAATTTGAACAGTCCGATAGACTGATTCTTAAACCTAGTAATGTATTTATATATGACGGATCATCTACTCAACGAATGGTTAAAGTTGATAACGATAATACTTCAGATATATCGTTCAACAACAAGTTTATTTATCAAAATCCGTTTTTGATGTCAGTTACAGTTAATGGTGCTGTAGGTTATTATAATAATAATATAGACGATAAAGTTATTTTGGACTATGAATACGTAAACGATAGCTCTATGGTACAATTTATATGTAATAATTTATTTGTGTATAGGTCATCAATAACGAACGATAACACTTATAAATTTAAAGTGAAACTTACAGCCACTGATGTTGATATAGACAGTCCTATTGTAGACGAAAATGGGCATGATACGGGTAGAGTAAAAGTAGTTCTTGCTTTTGTAGGAAAAAATGGTAAAGAATTGGCGTATATAGAATGTAAACAAACGGAATTTAATTCTGAAGGATTACAATACGTCTATGAGGGGGAAGTTAGTACTGATGATTTTATATCAGAAACTGAATCAGTGAAACTATTCGGATTAAAAAGTTTGATTGACGGTGAGGATTTAGTACAAATGATACCAATGACTAATTTGAAAGTTAATATATATACTTTCTTTGAATATGAAGAAAATAACTTAAGACACGGGTATACACATTTACCAGGTTTTGAAAATACGACTATGACGAATAAGTATACTACGGAAGATTCGAGAGTGGAATTAATAACTCCTCTTGGTATGCTTAAATCACATATGGTGTGGGAAAAAGATAAACACGGATCTAATTATATGGTAATAAAAGATGTACCCGTTATTAAATGGCACGACCATGTTGGTGAAGAAGAAATACTTGAATTCGATAGGTTTACAACATTATTATCTTCACAATATGCTTATATGAAAGAAATTATGGATAAAAAAACTAATAACTATTCCATAGACATGAAATTTTATAATACATATGGTCGTTCAACTAATTTTGTCATAGGTGAAAATCAGGAAAGACTTAATCATGTTAATTGTACATTAGAACTTAAAGTTTATCCTTACGTGAAATCCGAAGGTGCTCAATTAGTACGTGATATGAAAATGTTTATAAAAGAATACTTCGAAAACATAAATAAAGATAGTAATGATGGTATATTTATATCAAATTTAATTCAAGAATTAGAAAATACCTTCTCAGGTATAAGATATCTTAAATTTGTATCTATTAACGGTTATGACAATGATTACCAAAGTATAGAAAATACGGCAGTTGATGTTACTAATCTTGAAAAAAATGATAGAATATCATTCATACCTGAGTATTTAAATATTGAGTTGGAAGATATAATAATAGAACTTTTAAACTAAAAATACTGTTAAGAAAACAATATTTTAATAGTGAAAAATAATTATAAACGAAAGGAGACTGGATTAAATGTCTTATTTTGATAATGCGAATAATCAAGTAACTCGTAAAAGTTTTGGTTCTAAAGTTGACAAAGAATTCAAAAGAGAAGGAGTTATTCCTATAAAGGATAGAAAAAAAGACAATGGTCCTGATTTAGTTGCAGAAGCGGCTAAACAGCAAGAGCTTGATAAGAACGTCAGAGAAAGAAGACTGAACGAACTTAAAAATAGAAAAGCTTATGACGTTGCTATGCAAGAGGGATATGCTAATCTAAAAAACGAACTTATAAAAGATATAATTGGCACAATTTGCATAGAATCGTTGTTAGTGGATGATGATGTTGTCAATGAAAACTATGGGAACATAGTAGAGATGATAAATAATCAAATAGATGATATGGGAGGATTTTTAGGTATAAAACATATAGCTGAAACATTTAAAAATCCTGTTTTAATGAATATGATTAGTGTATGTGAAGATACATGCAAAAAAGTAGGGGAAAGAAATATGAAAGAGTCTAAAGGTTTAGCCGATAACCTTGATTTTAATTTAAACAGACTTGAAATGGATAAATATGATTATAAAAAAAGAGAAATCGGTATTGATAGTATAGTTAAAAATATCAAAGATAAAGTATTCCAAGTAGTACAAGATGAACAAAAATTAAATAATGATAGACAAATGATAATGACAGATATACAAGATAAAGTAAGTGAACTAGATATACCTGCAGAAGAAGCAATGCAATTTATATTCGAAAGTGTAGGTATAGAAGAAGAAACATTATTTGGTTCTATGATGAGAAGTCACTATAAACAAATACTAGAATCAAATTCGTCACCTATATTCGAATCTTTTGACTATAAAGATGAAGAAGAATCTTCATTTGAAGATTCTGAATTCGAAATGTCGGATTTAAGTATGGTTGACATGGATGAAGAAGATAAAAGAGAAATAGAAGATGTGTTTATAAATGAATGTAAAAAACTTATAAATGTGGAAGATGATGAATACGAATCTGCGTTAGAAAGTCTTTACAAACTTTTACTTGAAGGTTCTGAAAATATAATAGTTAAAAATCAAGCAGAACATTATAAATCAATAGTGAGAAAAGTTCAAGAAGGGCTTGAATATGTTGAAGAAAAGTGTATTAAAAATATACAAAAACATGCTAGAAAGATATCTAATAAAAAATTAGATAAGTCTATAGTTAAATGGGAAGAAGATATAGAAAAAACAAAAGCTAAAATAAAAAATGAAAAAGATCCTGTGTGTTTAGATGATTATGAAGAGGATCTAAGAATATTAACAGCTGAATTAAAAGCACTTAAAGCTGAAAAATCACATAGAGGAAAACAACTTAAAATAGCTAAAGAAGCTAACCCTTACATGAAATCTACTATGGAAACTGCTGACAATGTAAGACAAAGATTACTTAGTGCTATGGAAGAGACTGATAGTCCTGATAAAGCAGTTGATGATTCAACTTTAGAAAAAGATATGAAAGCTGGAGATGAAGTAACTGAAGAAATAATTTTATGTCCTAATTGTGGTAAAGAAGAATGTACTTGTAAAGTAGCAAAAGAATCAAATGAAGTTGTTACTGAAGGTAAAGTTGACCTAATCGATTATTATATAGATAAACTTGAAGGAATATGTGAAACTATGAACCGTATAGTTGATGCACATGAGGACGCTGTAAATGTTGTAAATGAATCTTTAACAAGAGAAATAAAAGGAGTGACTACTTTAGTTCCTTATTTACAAACAAACGATGTTAATTTAAATAATTTACAATTTGCTTATAAAACAAAAATAGTTTGTGAATCATTAAAAAATAATTTATATACAGTTAAAACAAAAAATGATGCAGCTATTTTAAAAAGAGCTGTTGAGTTAAATGTTGAATCTATAAATGAAACTCTTGATTTAATAAATGGTAAAGAAAACTTCGACCATAAAGCTAAATTGCTTAAAAAGGGTAAAGCTTATCTAAATAAAATACTTGAGAACTTAGATTATAATAGTTCGGAATATAGCGATGAAATAAATGAATCGTATGTATTTAGTACACCTGAGGACATAGAGGAAGCTTTTAATTATGTTAGAGAATATGCTGAAATAGAGTCAACTAATAATGACGTAATGGAAGTTGTTATGGCTGAGGTTATAGTTGAATATACCATATTAGAAACATTAAATACATTGAATTTAGTAAGATATACTAAAGATTCTGTAAGACAAATGTCTAGAAAAAATCTAAGTTACAGTAGCGAAGGACTAAAAAAATAATTTAAACTATTGGAGGTATAAAAATATGATAAAAATACAAGAAGTAAAAAAAGGTGATAATTATTATACTATTACATTTAGTGAAGGTGTAAATGCTTATGGTGCTTTAATAGTATTAGTGGATACAAGACCTGCGTATATAGAATTCATGAAATTCATTAATAATGGTAAAGATCTAATAAGTATAACCGAAGAAGATAATCCAAACGAATTTAAAGAAATGAAAGAAAAATATTTTGACATTATAATGAAACATGTTAATTAATAAATAAAGATATAACCTTAAAAGGTTATATCTTTATTTATTTTATCTATATTATCAAGATATTGCTTTCTCTTGGTTATATTTTTCATATTATATTTTGAATCATATCTATCGGCATATTCTATTGTCAATTCTATTCTAGGTTTACTGGAATAGAACTTTCTTACCGTTCCTTCTATAATTAAACTATCGTCCATTATGATTGTATTCTGTATCATATCTGAATAAGTTTTCCCTAAATTATCCCAATCAGGCTTAGTTAGATTGTTTACTAGTCCCATTTCAGCTCTAAGTTTCTCAGATTTATTCATTGATTTGGGTGTTGGGAAATAACAATCACAATGAAATTTACAAGCCGTAGTTATTAAATCAAAATCTTCTAATTCCTTTTTAACAAACTTCTCCATAAGCTTTCTGTTATTCATAGCATCTGAAACGTAGAAATGTTTACCAAATCCAGCCAATCTAGCTCTAGGAGTTGCTTTAGGTATAAAATAAAAAATAAAACTAATAGTATACCATATCGTATCTAAATTATTTTGTATATCTGTTCTAATTCCCTCTAATTGCTTGTCGGATATCCCATCCAAAAAATTATAAATTCGTTCCATAAAATCGTTAGAAACTTCACCATAATCTTCTTTATACTTTTGTAATTCTTTTTTACTGGGCATATAAATCACTCCCTTATTTTTTAGAATTTAAATTTTTTACTTAATAAGTTTTGTACACTTTGAGCCATCGTTCTATATATATTATTTGGTATATCCATTACTTTACCCGCTAGTAATGCACTTGCTAATCTAAAATTAAAATATACGTGAGGTACAGTCATGTCAACACCACAAGCAACACCCAGATAATCTATAAGACCTTGATTTGAAAAGAAATATGAAGGCTTAGTAGACGGTGACATCATTAAACTAGAATATAATTCTTTAATATTTAACGTTATCTTTACTTGTGTAGGTAACCCCTCAACTGTCCAAGATTGTTCAGGACCTTTATCTATACTTATACTCTCAACCATTCCCATATCTATTGAAAACCAACCTTGACAATAACCTCTTATTAAAAATGGTGAGTTGAAACTGTTTTCAGTAGATTGTCTAGGTAAGCCTAAACATAAAGCATGCATCATAGGGACTAAAATATTTAAATATATAGCTTCTTTACTACCATAAGGCGATGCTAAATTTATTTGTATTTGAAAGTTTTTACTATAGTCACTATCAGTCCATATTTCAGGGTATATTAAGTTAGAACCGTTTAAAACTTGTTTACCTAGTCCCAATAAATCGGCAAACACACCTAAGGTTGCAGCATTTGCTAGGTCTTCCATTTTACCCATAGCTGTATCTATAAAGCCACTTATACCTTCAGCACCTACAGTATTAGTTATCATCTGAACCTCTTTAATAAGTCCTTCTGCAGTATCGAATAAACCTTCTAACTGAGAAGCTTGTGTTGTATTTGATAGATTTTCGCTTACTGATGTGTTTGGGTCTATATAGAAATTAACATAACAACGCTGACCTGCTGTTAAATCATCCGCTACAGTTTTAAAAAAATCTTTGACATTAGATAATAAATTATTATCACTAGTAGCTGATGGTGTGGTATATCCTTGTACAGAATGATAATTTTTCCAATCATATGTTGTATACGAACCTCCATTAGGTGCAGTATAACCATTTTCTTTACCAAGACCTAGGTATACAGCACAAACTCTACACATTAAATTAACATAATTCATATAAGCTGTATAATCTGTAGCAAAATCATAATATCTACTACCGGCTTCTTCAGAGACTAATTCTTCAAGCGCGCTTTTTGAATTTTGATTATCAGTATCCGCCGCTAATGAACTGAAAATATTTTTCTTATTTTTACTAAATGCTGGTAAGAAAACCATTTTACCTGGCATTAATGTTGCTATTGGTTTTTCCATATAAATATGATTGAAAAAAGCATAACCGAATCTATTATTTCCATCCATATGCATATCAGTACTTTCTAAAAAATGGTACGGCATGCCGAAAATATTAGTATTCATTTTTTCATAATTTCCATTTTCAGCTGCCTGGGTTGATAAGCTTGAAAGATATGAATCCACATCTTTTATATCATATATATTTTCTTGTTGTTCCACATCTGTTGTATTACCACTGTTAGCCCCAGTTCTACTCGTTAAAAGTGAATAGATTCTTTTTTGTAAATTACTATCCATTTATTTACCTCCTTTCGAGGGTGAATATAACTCACCCTCTATTTTTTATATCCAGCTATATTTCTAGCATTTTGATATCCTGTTGAATTAGTTTGTGCTTGTCGACTCATAGTTCTAGAAGAATTAGCTTTATTTTTATTAGTTGTTGTATTGCTATGCATAACATCGCTTACTGCAGTATTTGCTGAAATTATTTCTATATTATTAACTCCAGAAGCAGTTGCTGCAGTATTACTATTGATAGCATGTAGTTCTTGCATTATAAGTTTCAATATTTCTGTATAACTAATAGGATCAGCTGTATTTATATTGTTAACTGCAACATTCACCTTCTTAGTTATAGCTTCTAATTCTCTTTCCCTACTAACATCAGTTTTATTTACTCCAGTGTTAATAGATTTGTTATAAGTTGCTTTAGGAGAAACCATATATGTTTTTCCATCGCCTTCACCATTACCAGCACCACCACCAGGATTATATTTATTTAAATCATGTTTATTATATATACTCATTAATGTTTTGCCATACGTACCTGCTTCAGCGTAGCCTGATACACCAAGTTTTTCAATTTGTTCAGTAGGTGTTTTAGCTGCTAAGGTAGCTTTATAAGGACTCATAGTATTTAAGAACCAACCATGGTCAAGAACTGAGTCTCCAAATGATTTATATCTGTTGTATGGTCTAGCCCCACCTTGTTCCTTACTAGGACAATTTTTTCCTTTTTCTACCGTAATAAGTGGATTATGGTCTCCTGTCCATTTGATACCGAATAAGTTTTTATCACTTTTAGCAACAGGTGATTTACCCCATGCAGATTCACAAGCAGCTTGCGCAAGAATTGTTGAAGGGAAAACGTTTTTATATTGGTTATATGTATTCATAGCTGCTCCTGATAAAGCTTTGAAGAATCCATCTGTACCTGAATACATTAACGTTTCATCTATTTGTACACTTCCAGTACTTCCACCAGTTGTTCCACCTGTACTTGTGTCAGCTGCTGCAGCAAACATATCTACTTCTTTACCATTAAATATAGAAGCAACCATATTAGTAGCTATTTTATTCATTTCTGCAAATGGTCCTAATATTTCATATTGTGGAGTTGAAACTGTTGTTGCACCTCCATCAGTACTACCAGGTGTAGCTGTAAAATCACCAGATGCCCAATCAGATGGTAGAGTTGCTCCTGATGGTTTATCGAATGCCCAATATCCTCTTAATCCTACACCGCTATTAAGTATTCCATTATCAGTGTATGCTTTAGTATAAGATGCACCTCTAGGGTCGTTTATTATAAGGTTTCCACTACCATCAACACCTACAGCTAATACTATATGACCACCTGATGTAAATGGTGAGTTACTATCTCCTTTTTTACCTCTACCGGATAATATTACAGGATAACCTGATTTTATTTGTGATTTAATATTACTTAAGTCAGATGTACCTAAACCTCCACCGTTAGTATTAGATTTAGTTATAGTTAAACCTAATTTACTAGCTACTGCATCTGGCATAGTCCATGCCATACCAAGGTTACCCCAATATCCTGCTTTTCTAGCCCATTTACCTACAGTTACTGGAGTTACTTGTTTACCAAACATAGTTGTTAACATCATTGCATGTGATGCCATACCACAACCAGATGGTCCTATTTTTTTACCGCTTATGTCTTCTTGCCATTTTGCGTCATTTTGGTCATAATAAGCCCAACCATTCATTGAAGTTGGAACTCCACTAGATGGAGCTGCTTCTGCAGAAGTTGCCATTGCAAATCCATAGCCTGCTCCTTCTTCATCTCCTGATCCTGCACTTGCGAATTTACTAAAATATGATTTAGCTGCATTATATCTTCTATCCATGTTAGGTTTACGAGCACGTTCAAATGCTTCTTCGAATACTAAAGTAGCTTTGTCAACATCAGTTAAAGCTTTAAATTGTTCGTATCCTCCAACTTTTTGCTTTAATAAAGATAATGTTCTAGAGTCTTTACCTTGTAATTCCATATCTAACCATTCTAATTGTGATTGTAAATCTGTCCAATCTTTACCTTTAGAACTAGCGTAATCGCTTAATCCTTTCCATCTTGCAGATTTTTTATTATAGTTTTCCCATTGACATATACCAGCAGCAGGACCTTTTCCTCCACCTTGTATACTCTTTGGATTTACCCCTGATTCTTGTTCCATATTTCCTAAAATACCACAAGCTGCTGCAGGTGTAAAACCTTTACCTGTAAAGAAATTATAAACTGCTTTAGCTGTATCTGTTTCTCCACTTATATCAACAGAACCAGTAGTAGAACCAGCTGACACTTCAGGTGCAGCATATAAATCTACTTCTTTACCATTAAATATAGAAGCAACCATATTATTAGCTACTTTATTCATTTCTGCGAATGGACCTAATAATTCGTGTTGTGGTACAGATCCTTGTGACGTACTTACAGTTCCGTCACCTCCTGTTACAGGATTACCACTACTAGTTGCAACAACAGTTCCTAATAGTGAGTTTCCTCCTGTTATTGTAGGGTCTACTAATGCGCTAGGATTTTTTAATACACGTTTATATCCTCTATGAGGATTATTTCCTTTTTGTATAGCTTTAGATTCTTTTATACCATATTTTCTACCACTCATATGAATGTAATTTCCATCACCACTATATAAACCAACGTGTTTTTGTTGACAAACTACATCACCTATTTGTGGGTCATCTACTTTAGTACCTATACTATCCCAGAATGTTTGAGATGTTCCAGCTACTTTACCAGCATCTCCCGCCACAGTTAACACATGGCTTACAAATGATGAACAGTCTGCCTTATTGCCATTATTATTTATTTTATCTCTTTGTGGTTGAGAATAAGAGAATTTAGATGTATTTGCTAAGAATGCTCTAGCATATGAAAGAACTCTATCAGCTACAGTTACTTGTGACGCACCTGTTTTACCGGAGTCTTCATTTAAACTAATATATTCTCCATGATCTCCAAAAATACCCATATTTTGTCTATATAATTGATTATCTAAGTTAATGTCACTTATAGATCCACTACTCAATTTAGCTACATTTGTAGTTGAACTTGGTGTTATAATCATTCCTTTATTTAATCCAGTTAATACTGAAGTTAAAGGATAATATCTACTATATCCTTCTCCTCTTGGGTCTTGTATAAATACATTATTACCACTCATATGACTTGCAGTTACAACATGACCTTCAGCAGTATAAGGTGTGCCAGTAGCATTAGTTCTACCAGATAAAACAACAGGTATACCTTTTCGTAAGTTTTTAACTATAAAGCTATTATCATACCCTTCATCATAGTTCATATTTAATTTATCAGCTACTGAAGGGAATAATGAGAATTGTGAATAACCTGGTAAATGTTCTTTACCTAATTTAGCTACTGTATCAGGAGTTATTTGTTCTCCAGTTAATTGTGATATAGCCATAGCTAAAGATGTAGGTCCACAACCAGCATCTTTCATAGTTCTATTTCCTAAAGCATCCTTACTCCAACGTTCATCTGATTGACTATAGAAAACAAATTTATTATTATTAGTATTTGAAACGTTGTTAGTTGATGAAGATGAATTCATTGGTTTCAATAATTCTGTTGAACTAAATGTATGTTTTATAGGTTTAACATAAGATGTAGAATCAGGACCTGATGCACCTGCTCCAGATGAACCAGCATCTTTAAATCCCGCTACTAAATCAGTAAAGAATTTTGTAAGATCACTCCAAGACAAACTTATTTGCGGAATTTTGAAGGATTTTTTAATGTCGTCAAATATATCAGTGAATGAACCTGTAAAGTTACTCCAAGCATCTTTAACATCTTGAACCTTTTCTTCAAATACTTTTTTGATATTTTCTTTAGAGAATGTTTCTTTCATATCATTAACTTTTTCAGTTACTGAATCAGTTACTGTTTTCCACATTTTTTGGAAACCTTCAATAAATTTATCTTTAAGTTCTCCAACTTTTTTAGGTAATTCAGTTTTAACCCATTCAACACCTTCACCTATTTTGCCAACAGCCCATTCAACACCTTCACCTATTTTATTAGGAAGTTCATGCCATAGGAAGTCAGTTACTTTTCCAATACCATCTTGAATTTTCTTAGGCATTTCATCTCTAACCCATGTAAACATTTTACCTATTTTATCAAGAGCGTTAGATATTGTTTCTTTAACATTATTTATCATTTCGTCTTTTTTAGTATCTAATTCATTATAAATATTACCTGCAACTCTACCGATATTATACCCTAAACTATTATCTGAATTAACACCTTTAGTAACAAATCCAAATTTATCGTTCATAAAATTTCCTACTTTTTCTTTTGCTGCAGATATTTCATCTCCAAAGTTATCGTTAACCCAACCTTTAGCTCTATCAATTTTATCAGTTGCAAAATTTTTAACTTTTGTAATTTTATCTTTAGCACCAAAGTATATATTTCTATTTAAATCAGCTGCGCTATTTAATGTATAAGCCCAAGGATTATCTCCGAATTCTTTAAATTCTCCTCCAACCCAATTAGCATATTTTTTAACAGGGTCAGTAACTGTATTCCAAGTTTTTCCAAGAATTTTTTTACTTGTTTCTAAATTATTTCCAAAGAATGTTTTAGCTGTATTCCATTTATCTGAAGTCCAATCTTTAGTTTTATCCCAACGTGTTTTACCTTCTTCGTCAGGTGTTGTCATATAATCTCTAGTTTTACTATATAAATATCCTAAAGGATTTGATATCATATTAAATATAGTTACAGCTTTATTTACATCTTCAGGAGCAACTTCTTTACCAGTTGCTAATTCATATACATCTATTCCATAATTAGCAAGTTTCTTAGTAACGAATCCCACAGGATTTGTTATAGCTGAAAGCACTCCTCCAGTTTTAATATTTCCTTCTTCATCAACATTATCTGTAGGGTCGTAATTAACTAAGGAATTTATCGCTTCTGTTAATGGTCCAAATGGAGTTGTATCAACTTCATTATTAGTTGTATATGTATCTCCTGTATTATTTGTAACTGAACTTGAGTTATCTACTGAATTTGAAGATGAGTTTGAACCACCAAAACCAAATAAATTAGAAACCGCTGTCGATATTCTTCCGAATATTCCAGTTTTTGTTTTATTTTTGTCTGTTGTAGTGTATGATACAACATTACCTTTTTCATCTACTTGAGGTATAATTTGTTGGTTTTTGGTTTTTTTAGTATCGATTACTTCTGTAGTATCAAAACCTTCAACTTCAGTAACATCGTCAATTAATTTAGATTGATATGATACTATATTTCCTTCAGCATCCATTATAGGAACCATTGTATAATCTTTAGCTTTTTTGTTTTTACCATATAGTTTACTACCTAATGCTATAGCAGCCCCTCCAGGAGTCATTAGCATATTTGCTCTTATAACATTAGCTACAGTATTGCCGATATCTAGTTTCTTTTTAGTTTTAGCTTTAGGTTGTGAAGTTTTTTGGTTTCTATGTGCATCTATATAATAGTCTTGTCTATCTCCATAACCCATACCAGCTCCATCTTCTAAAAGATTTCCTTGTGAATCATAATAGTTACCATCACCATCTTGTATTACATTACCATTATGATCATATACGTTACCATAACCGTCAGTCATAGTTTTACCTTCAGCTAATGTTCCATATAACATTTTGAAAGTCTCTGGTGTCATAGCTTTGTCTATAGCACTTTCAGTTACTTCAGAATCAGTACTTCCATCAATAGAAGATTCTTGAATTACTTGACTTCCATCTGCAGATAAAGTATATCTGGCAGCTTTCTTTTCGTTAGCATTTTTTCTCCAGTTATAATACCATTTAGTTAATGAACCTGCATTTGCAGCTTTTTCTGTGTAGTAAGCAACTTTACGTTCAGCTTTTTCTTTCTTTTTAGGAGCTTTAGCTGCAACTTTCGCAGCTTTCTTTTCTGCCCTTTTAGCTGATTTTTCGTTTAACCAAGCCATAGAATTATTCCAACCTTTAGAGAATATATTATTGGAATTTGCAGCTTTTTCTCTATATTCTGCAGCTTTGGTAGATTTAGTTGTTGCTTTAGTTTGATATTTACTTAATTTTTGTTGTGCTGATTCTTTTGTAAATAATTTTTTAATTCCATCCATTGCTTTAGCACCAAAAGTCTTAGACTCTTTATCAATCCAAGCCTGACTGTTTAGTGTAGTACCGTTATCTAAGTTATATTGTAATCTTGCAAGTTCCATTTGTTCTGCAGAACTTATAACCCCACCAAGGTCTTCATTTTTAACACTACTGAAATCAACCCAATCATTCCCGTCTTTCAACATTGCTATTTCTTCAGGAGTTAGTTTCATTAAAGCTACAGCTTCATCTATAGATTTACAAGTGTCTATTTGTTCAGAAGTTATTCTCATTCCAAACTCTTGTTTTCCACCTGTAAGGTTATATATACCTATAGCAAGTTGTCTTAAGAAGTTAAAGTTGAACATCATGTTTGTGATTTCATTGATTAATGAGATTATTGACATGAAGTTAAAATTAAACACTGCTTGTATTAATGAACTTATAATTCTCATTCTAGTATCAACGTTTTCTGTTGATACTCCAAATAAGTTACCGGCATTTCCTGCAGTGAATCCTGTAACTAAATCTCCTACAGCAAATACAGCATCAGCTATAAAGGCTGTACTTGCACCTAAACCTATTTTAGCAAATACTGCTGTTATTTTCTTAGCAAACCTAGCAAGTATACCATCAGCATGCTTAAGTAATGCTTTAAATGCAGGTTCTACAAATTGTAAAAGTTTAGTTCCTAATTTAGCAGCTTTAGGGAATTTTTCCATAGCTTTTTTAGCTAATGCTTCAACAGCTTCTTTACCAACAGTAATTAATTTTTGTATAATTCCACCTTTAGAAGCTGCACCTTCTACTCCTTCACCTATAGCTTTAGCAACTGCTTTACCTGAACCTGATTCGACTGCTTCTTTAGCAAGTTTAGCTTCTGCTAAGCTAACAACTTTACCTGTTCCTTTTACAGCTCCTTTAGCTAAATCATCTCCACCTCTAACAGCTTTAGCTGCAGCGAAGTCTATAACATTATCTGCAGTCCCGACTGTTTTTTTACCGAATTTAGCTGTCATAATTTGACCTAATTTACTATTTTTGATTTTAGAACCGATAGGTTGTAATACCTTTTGTCCTAATTTACTATTGTATATTTTTTTACTCACTTCAACTGTAGGATCGATTAATTTTTTCTTAAGAGCTTTTACAGGTTTAACGAATATTGAATCTCTTGCAGAAAATAACGTTCTGTATTTTTGTACATGATAATCATCTGATACTAGCGTTCCATCAACATCGGTACGTCCTTGGATATATTCTTCAGATTCAGTATATTTATCACCTAAGCTTATTAAACCAGCAACTCCTAATGGCACTGCTAATGAAGATAATAAGCTACCGAAATTACCAAATCCATCCATTAATCCACTGATACCGTTTTTTATCATGTCAAATAAATTTAACCCTGCATCAGCAACGTTATGACCAACACCCTTAATAGCGTTGATTAATCTATCTCTCCAATTTTGTTCGTCTTTAGCTTTTTTTCTTTCAGCTATTTTACTTTGAACAAAATCGACACCTTTTCTCATAACACTTTTACGTCGTTCTTGATCTTCTAACTCTTTAAGTCTATCTGCTTCCATATCAGTTAGTTGTAGTGCATTATCTTCTCTATCTTTTCTTTCAGTTGCAGTCATGTTGCCTATTAAAGTTGTTAATCCACCAAATAAACCACCTATAGTACTCATAAGACCTTTTGATCCTTTTTCCGATGACTTGTTTTCTTCTCTATTGTCAATATCATCTTCAGACACATCACTTAACACATCAGTTAATCCTTTAAAACCTTTACCAGCTTTATCCATCAGTCCTCTAAGTTTACCAGCAGGTTTTTCAGGTACAACCATTTCACCTTTATGAAGTTCTGCAAGATATCCATCTTTAGGAACTTTATCTAATCCATCAGCATGTGATTGATCGTCTTTACGTAATTTTTTACGAACCTCATTAAGATTAACAATTCTATTGTCACCAGTATCTATTGTTATAGATTTCTTATTTTTAAATAAAGGTTTGAAATCTTCTGGTAAGTTGTCAAGAGCTCCTCTAAGCGTTACGTTTTCATCTTCTTGAACTTTACTATCTAAATATTTATATATTTTAGCCATATCAGAATCTGATATATTTACAATATCGCTAGGTTTTACTCCAGCAGGAGTACTGTTGTCAACTTTATCAGATGCTTTAAGATGATCCGCTAATTCCTTAAACTCTCCTTTTAATCCATCAAGGGCTTCCTTAAGTGTAACGTTTTCGTCCTTTGAAACTTCATTGTCTAAAAAATCGTATATCTTAGACATATGGTCTTCTTCTTGCTCAGTCGTAGATTTATTATTTTCAAAACCAAGTTTATCAGCTAATTTATTAAATCCTTCTTTAACAGTGCTAGTTATAGTATCTAATTTAGATGATGTTTTATCTTGGTAATCTGCTAATTGGATTACATTGTCAGATATATTAGAAACTTTTTCGCTAGTTTCTTGAGCTTGCATTAATTGCTGTTCTTGTATCCAAGCTTCTTTTTCTCTTAACTGTTGCTCTCTTTGTTCTTTTTGTTT
>Ga0233386_1000256_pt1 | contig 15472 bp, 23 predicted proteins | sample ElkDunMinimDraft_17_FD_191544 | JGI IMG/M metagenome (GOLD analysis project Ga0233386, IMG submission 191544) | Fecal eukaryotic communites from dung pellets of Tule Elk in California, USA - Elk Dung G4 | ecosystem: Host-associated > Mammals > Digestive system > Large intestine > Fecal | place...
CAGCCAAGTAAGTGTCCACCGAGAATGCCCCCCCCGGCTCCTGCGAAAAGTGCCAGCTCATTCATTCTCTCCCCCTCGTTTCTGCTGAAAAACCTCCAACGCCCCCCGCGCATTATGCAACGCGCAAAGCTCGTCCACTTCAAGCTCAATCCCACCCGCTTTTCCGGCTTTCTCGTAATAGTCAACCGCACGCAGCAAAAAACGCACCTGCCTGCGCGTCAGATCTAAATGAGGTTTGTTTCTCACTCGCACAACACTGGCCGGCTTCACCTGCGAGACCAGAGCCATGAAAGCTCCGTACCTCTCACGCAAAACCATAAAAAGAGGCTTCAGTACAACCACGTCTCCGCGTCTCTCAAGCACCACGTGCGGCGCTTTCGCCATGGTCTTATCTGCCTGGTACATAACCAGGCAGCCAGGCATTAAAAATTCAACCTCGCTCACGGCTTTTCTCCTTTCAGAAAACGCTGTTCATACTGCGGAAACTCCTTGCAAAAAGACTCGTGCTCCTTGCGGCGTCTGGCATACTCCGCAGCGCCCATGTGCCGCAACCTCTTGCGAAAACACATGGCTCGCTCGTAAAAATCCGCATACGTCACATGCGGGTCCTCGTCTGTCCAAACACCTCGCCCTCCAAGAAGCTGCCCCTCCTTGTACTGCGTGTCTAAATGTGGGTTATTATTCATCGTCATTCGCGCTCAGTAAAATTAAAACGAAAAGCAACGCCGCACCAAGCAACAGGCAAACCCCCATAACCTCGGCAACCCCTCTAATAAACTCTAAAAAGGCCATATTTAGTTAAGGTTAAACTCTTTGTTTCTCATGCCAAAAGCATCCCCCTGCAAATGTTTTGCAAAGCGTCGCATATTGTTCTCGCGCACAAGCTCAGCGTAGCCAATGCCCTCAATTACCGCCGAATTCCAGCGGCCAATGAGTGCCTCCTGCCTCTCGCCTTTCCCTGCGCCCATAGTGAAACCGCAGTTAATGCACCAAACCCGCAGCGGGTTCCATGTAGTCCACCCTTCGCACACCGGGCAGCGTTCAGGTAACACTGTCATGCTACACCTCCTTTCTGCAAACGGTTCATTTCTCTAACACTCGGCAAGAAAACGCGCGTCTCCAACTCCGCTTGCCCCCAGTCCTTAGTCTTCCAAGCCGTCGCATATTGGCGCAGCTTCCTTCGGTATTCCTCGCGGTAAATGTCAAGAACAACCGGAGTCATGTCAACCCAGCGGCTCATTATCGGCTCGCTCGTTCCCACAAACAAGAATGAAAAACTCGTGCGTGCCGCCTCCGGTCTGTACGCGTTCCATAAATCCACGTACATAGCCCCTTGCTCCCCGTACCCAAAATCTTCCATCGTGTAGCGCAACTTCTCAAAATTATCAACCTCCACGCTAGTTGTTTTCAGGTCGTCAATATCCTCTCCCTCATGCGGCAAAATGTCAAACATTCCCGTCACCACAACAGGCGTGGCCAGCGGAACCCCCTCAACTTCCGTCATATAAACCCACACGGCAAACTGACTCGTAAACGTCTCGCCAAGCACAAGCCCGCGGCTCTCCAAATGTCGCACCGCCTGCGCCGCTATAGTCTCACCACTCGCCCGTTGCTCGGTGGAAATTACGGTCACCCCTTCCGCCGCCGCAGCCTCCCAGCGCGCTTTCTGCTCCGCGTCCTGCTGCCCATTCGCGTATGGTTCGCCGTTCTTCTTGACAGCAACCTTTTTTTCCTCGCACAAATACTGCTCATCAAACAGCTCCGGCGTCAGCGTCAGACAGTCAACCAAACTCCCCAGCGCCATGCTCTCGCTCTTCTTTTCAACCTTATGATCCTTGTTCCAGCGGAAACGGAACGCCCCTCGCGCAAACTCGCTCAGTGTGCTCTTGCTCACCACCGGCACCCCCAGCGCTTCCTCAAGCAGCGGCTTCATGGCATGGTACTCCTGCGGGTCAACCTGCCCGCCGCATACTCCCTCCTTGCGGAGAGAGCGCAGCACCTCGTCAAATGTCAAAGAATTTCTCATAGCCTTAACCCTTCAACTCAACTTCAAATTCATTCTCAAGCTCCGTCATCAAGCCGTCCTGGCGCATGAGCCACCCCGCAAAACGAGCCAACTCAGCACGCGGAGCCCCCATATCCGGGCAGGTCACGCCGTTTCTTCGGCAATACATAACCACATCACCCATGCGGCGCTTAGCCTTGGCAAGCCTCCCGGTCAACACCTTCAGCGCTTCCTCCTCTTGCTCATTCACAGTCGCTTCCAAACCGGGCAGCGCGTCACCTCCAAATATACTGCCCACCGCAGCAGGGACCGGCGCAGGGCTAACCCCACCGTCAGCAACCTCAGCAACCGGCGCAGGCTTGCTCACTGTCAACCCTGTAGCCCTGCGAGGCGTAACATCTCGCATGCTTGCCGCCGCGCTCTCCTCCGCCTCACCATCGCCGATGCTCTGATCTGTCAGGTAATTATATAACCAAGCCTTGGCCTTGCGTTCAGCCTTACCCAAAATGGCATCTTGGCTCATGCCCGCATTCACACGCACAATAAACTCCAACTCCTCTGCAACCGGCTTTCCTTTCCAAGTGCAAGAAACGTCAACCTTTACACGCCCCTCACGCTCAATTTTTTGGTAACTACTGCCATCCTTGCGCGTTCCCTGAGTGCTGCTCTCCTTAATCTCGGCAGGGTGGTATATGAACTTCATCTCCTTCAGCTTTCCTTCCGCGCTCAGCTTGCGCAGCAAATAAGTAAACCCTTCTTTCGTTACGTACATGCTCCCGCCAATAATGTTAAATTGATTGCCCACACACTGCAAACCTAGCGTAGCAGCATCAATAACAGCGTCACGCACAAGCTCCGCAGGGTAAACATTTTGCGCATTCTCGTCCGTGCGGAACCCAAGCTTACTGCCCTTTAATTTCATAATTGCTTGCATCACGCCCGGCGTCAGAGCCTCGCGCATCTCTGCCACGGCCATGCCATAGGCGATCGTTCGCGTGAACGTGCCCTCCGTCAACCAAGCTTCCTGAATCTGTAAGCTCAGCGCGTCCAAACTGCCCGCAAGCTGCCTAGAGCGCTCCTGTTTCGTTAATGTTGTATTTTCTGTAGTCATGGTATAAACCCTCTCTGTTTTTTTTTGAGAGATGCCTCGTGCGGGACTCGAACCCGCTCGCGTTTCCATTCACATCATTTTCACGAGCAACCTTGCCCAAGGCCATATTTTTTTTGGCAGACTTTTTATCGTTCCGGGTCTGCCAGCCGGGCACATCATCTTCTGATTATGAAATACGATACTACTCTTTTTCTTGCGACGCCTCCCGGCGTGACATGCCCTGCTGCGGACTCGAACCGCAAACCGCCCACAAGCGCGCTTTTTTTGATGAACAGAACCACGGTGAAATACACACGCCGTTTCCATAGGTCGCACCATGCGCAGAGCCTACATTGCGGAGGGGTTACCATGACACACAGCCCCACCGAGCCAATCGCAGCCGGGGGCAACTGCACCCCCGCACCTCTCAGAAACAGTGTAAACACAAGGATTTTCTTTCTATCTTTTGAATTGTTTTTTCTGATAGGCGGAACTATTCGCCGCGTATGTTTTTTCTTATCGCCGGGCATTTTTCAAACGCCTACCCGGCAAGGCGGCATGAATACTTACCTGCAAAAAATTGTCACCATAAGAAACGCAAGAAACAGCACCGTCGCATAAAACAACATCCGCGTGAGAAACCGTCTGTTCTTTCCCATTGCCTCGCAAATAGCATTTTGCGTTTCAATACAGCGCTCCAAAGAGTCCAATGCCTTTTCATTTGCCCATTGCGCGGCGGCTGCGTGGTTGTAGGCCTCCTCCTTAGCAGCCTCCGCAGCCTTAACGGCCGAGGTCAACGTCTTAAAAGCCTTGTCACCATTGCCCACCTTAACCGCTGGCTCCTTGCACAACTTCTTTAATACCTTTTCCGTGTTCATAGTCATTGAAAATTAAAACTTGTTAACCCGTTTAAGCTCCGCCACCAGTTCAGAGAAACTCACTACATACCTGAACTTGCGCACAACCCCAATCGCAGCCTTGCGGCGCGTAAGCCGCGCCCCTGCGCAAAACTTCATAATCGTGTTGCGACTCATGGCGTACTCAGGGTACTGCTCACCAAGCAACCTTGCAGCCTTGTCAAAGGAAACATAATCCGCGCTCATTTTCTACCTCCTTTCTCCCTCTCGCGCATCCTCTTCACTCTGGCTGCACCCTGCGCACGCTTCACCGCCACCGCGCCATTGTAGCGCTCAAAATCAACCGCGCACACATACCCATTAGCATCGCCTCGCACCCAGCCAATAGCAGCCAGCGCAGCACATGCCCCCTCCTTCATACAAACCACAGAATCCACCTCACCCAACAGCAGCTTGCTGCACCCGTCCGCAGCATGCGCATTAAGCCACGTCAGCCAACGCACAGCCACCCCAAGCGCCTCGTTCAAAGAACACCCCAGCAACCGCGCAAGCGCAATCACCTTCGGCCCATCCGGCAACGTATTGTTAATCCGTACCCAATTCATGACTGCTCCTTTCTATACTCAACGTTCAGGCGTTTACATTCAGCTTCGGCTCTTTTTCGCGCGGAAAAATAACGCAGATATTGAGTTGCGAGCGGAAAGAAAGAGTCTACTACAACATATAGTTCTTTTCCCTCTTCTGTCATGGACATGCCGACAACATAACGCTCTTTACTCATTTCTCCATCTCCTTTCTATACTCGGCGTTCTCAGCCAGCGTCGGCGGCAGCGTATTCTCCGCAGCTGCACGGCGCTTGACTCGCTTCTTAGGTCTCAGCGCAATAGAAAGCTCATCCACCAGCGCCGGACTGCAAACAATAGCAGCCGGAACCAATACGCAGAGGGTCAACATGCCAACGTGCTTGAGTATCGTAGACATCATAACAGGGGAGGGGAGAGGTTTTACTTGCCAGAGGTTGCAAGGGCTTGCTGCGTCTGATTCATGACAGCCCAGCGGAAGTATTCTTCAGGCGAAGAAAAACCAGTGCGCTCCATAGCACGGCCAAGGTCGGTCAATTCTTTATCGCTAAGTTGTGTTGTGATATTGTTCATAGTATCAAGTTGCCCGGTTTACCCGCCGGGCGCGGGGTTGTATGAAAATCAAACAAGGTAATTACCCTCAAGCAGTTTGCCCTTTCTGGTAAGCTTTCCGGGGTTGCCATGGGCTGCCATACACCCGTATGCAGAAACCCAACCAAGAAAAACAGCAGTAAATCCTTTTGCAATGCTGCCAACATTAAGCCAAAGAGTACGTCGTTCGTGTCGGTCATAATCACCCTCTCTGTCTTTTTCTACCATAAGTACGCCCTCGCCTTTAATAGTCTCCATGTGACCGGGCTCAAGTGTACGGAGGTATTCAATGCTGTGCTGCTTTTCAAACTTGGCTTTAGCTGCCTCCTGATGCTTTTTCAGGTAAAGGGTCTTCCAAAGTTTAGCAGCATCTTCTTTGCTCATGTCATCAAGAGTCATATATACAGCGTTTACAGCGTCATATTCTTCTTGTGTACATTCTCCATTTGTTAATTTACTGAGTTCAGAGAATAACATGTTTCGGTTTCCTTTCTGTTTGTGTTGCTGCGTATCGCTGGAATTATATTTACTAAAAAATTAGTCATTAGTCAAGCGTTTTTGGCTATAATTTTAGTATTTTTTCACAAGATGCTTGCTTTTTTACTAATTTTTTATAAAATCACGGCATGACTCATGAAACACTAGAACAAAAAAGAGCAAAAATTAAATACTGGCTAAATCTACATGGGGTTAGTCGGCAGGAGGTAGCTGAAAAACTCGGAGTTCACTTAACATCTTTAAATGGATGGTTGTCAAATAAATCCATTCCAGAAAAGAGATGGCAGGAAATAAGCGACATTTTCGAGACTCCAAAAGAACCTGAAGAACCAAGAAATCGTATACTCGGTTCCAACTTCTCAGATTCCGAGGTAGAAAAAATCAAACTTGCTGCAAATGGCATACAACTCGAAGAATACATTAGAGAACTTGTTTTGCGTCAAATAAGGCAAGATTTACGGCTTGATGACTAGCATTCCCCCCCCCTCGGAGCGGGAGACTTCCAGTCTCCCACTCCTTTTTTCTATCAATCGGGTTTTTGGGCTCCCGGCAACATCACCGGGGAAAACGGCATCGGCATAGAGTTGCTTGCACACATGCAAAAAGGGCATTGCTCAGGAGAAAACCGCTTCTCATTCACCAGCTCAGTAAGCTGAGGGAATAGACCTCTTTTGTCTTTATTGCTCGTGCTCATGGCTAGTCTGGCTCGCTTCTTTCTCTCGGCTCGCTTCAAATCATGCGTGTTCATTATTCCTTTTCTCTTTCTGCTCCCGGCAAAACTTCTCCACTTCCTCCTTATTCCAACGAGAGGCGCTTGAATTAAAAGGTCCACCCAGCAGCCCAATAAGCAGCAAGGGCAGCACATAATCCATGCAATTCAAAGAGTTCTGGCACCTCAAAGCGCGAAGCTCAAAGTCTATATTCCTCAACAACTGCAAGACTTCCTTGTCGCAGCAACGGCCTGTATCGTGTTTTGATTTTTTCATACGAGTTTTTATCGGTGTTTGTTCGGCACCGGCTAGAAAAATACCACACTCACGCCGACTTTCCAGCAAAATTAGAAAATACATCTAACCTCCCCAAAAAGGCATTAGACGTTGACTCCTAACTTCTCTTGCCCCGATAAACGGCCCGTGTTAAACTGCGGCTGCTATGGGAAAATATACATACCACAAATGCGCCCGCCGCCGCTTCAGAAGAATGCTCGAAGCCCCCAAACTCCTCCGCGAAGTGAGAGAAAACTGCATCCTCGCCTTAACAAAAGAAACCAAAGCAGACCTCAAGGAACAGCTCAGAACACAGCTGGAAGAAGTCGAAGAACTGCTCGCGCGAGCAGAGAATGCGTATTCTCAATTAACATCAACGGCTCGGATCTAGTATAATTTACGCCGAACTGTTTTTTTTAATATCTGTTTGGTTGTCATAGGTGGCCGCCTCGAGTGAGGCGGCCTTTTTTTTGTAGCTCACTTTTTTGCTCGATTTTTGGCTCAGGTGTGCTATAAAATAAAGCTGCATGAATACTCAGAACTATCTTTATTTTGACACCACCGACAATGAGTGGAAACAAGCAACGCTCGAACAGCTCGCAACCCTTAATGACTCCGAACTTCTCGTTTGCGCCTTGGATGCCTCAGGGGCGCCCGGGCCTCAACAAACGTATGCCGAGTTGCAGCAGCAATCCTCGAAACCGGCTGTTACCCAAAGCGAGAAAATTCAACAGAAACAAAATCCCTCATTGACGGAAGCCACAATCCCCCCTCCACCACCTCCTCCTTCAGAACTGGGCAACACAATAAAGCTCAGCCCGGAGCTAGAGCAAATACTTATTTACACATGCCGAGTAATTAACTTGTCGGCAGCTTTGTTCTTCTATGCTGTCATTTTTATTATCACTTATAATATGACGACGCAGCGAGGATTGATGGTTTTAGGTGTGGGCGTATTCCTGCATGTTCTCTTCCATTACAACCATTTTATGAAGAGACCTCAAATCAAAAAAAGCAAATAAGAGCCCGGCGCATTGCTGCTCCGGGCTGACCTTGAGCAATAAGAAAAGGGCCGAGCGGGTAATAGCCGCTCGGCCCTTTTATATGCCCCGTTGGGGGTTTCTTCAGAAACTTTGAGGCGGTGGCCTCATCGCCAGCGTTTTAGTTTTTATCGGCTTCGAGCCATCCCCACTAATGTGGGGAAACTGGCGACAGTAAAAAAGTAACATATTCGCCCAGTAAGTCAACAACAAAATAAGAATTCTCTTGCGTTTTTCTTGAAAATATAAGGCCGTATTAGCGCTTTTTCTTATATTAGGCTATATTTTACTATAAACCAACAGAAAAGCCGAGAGCATAAAACTCTCGGCTTACTGCCTCCCTGTGGGGAGCTTCAGAACCGATTTTAAAAAAACGGATTCAAGACAAAACCCTTTAATTTAAAATCTTGTCCGGCAACCCCTCGCGGGGCGTCCACCCAGAAGCCGGAAGAGTGGAGCTTAACGCGGACGAAGCCTGCGTGCCATCATTATACAAAAACCCTCCCACAACGCAAGAAAAAAATCTTTTTTCTTCTCCAACTCCCCATTAAATAACAGACCCAAAACAGAGACTAAAACTGCAACGCCTTAACAATCAACGTCAGAATGTTCCAGTTCGCCTATTTTGTAATCGGACGGTCGTCAGTTCGACCCTGACATCCGGCTCTAAGTAAAAAGCCGCTTAAATGCTTATAATAAAAGCTTTAAGCGGCTTTTTTGTTTTCTGTATTTTATGCTTGAAATAATGCAAAAAGTGCATAAAATGGAACTTGTGCAGAGAATAACAGAGAATAACAGAGACTAAAACCATGAGCCGCCTTGCAAAATTTAAACTTTCCCGCTGTGAAAAAAATGGTGCCCAATATTGGGCGCTGTACGTCCCCGGCTACATGCTGCCCGGAAAAAAATGCAAAAAAATGCTTTTTCGCGTAAAATCCGAGGCTGAACAAAAGCGCGCCGAACTCATAGCCGCCTCCAAAGACGGCACCCAAGAAAAGACCCTCACCCCCGCCCAGCAAGCGGATGCCCGTCGCGCCCTCGAACACCTCGCAGAAGCACGCCTCAATATAACCCTCGCCAAAGCAATAGAACTAGCTCTCCCTCTCCTGAAGTCTTCCGGCGCTTACGTTTCGGTCAACGCCCTGCTTGAAGACTTCCGCAAGCTCAAATCCTCCGAGTGGCGCCCAAAAACCGCCCGAGGTTACACTTACGCCGCCCGAAAACTCGCAGAACAGTTCGGAGACCTCCCCATAACCGAGCTTTCCCCCTCCGCACTCCGTGAGTGGCTCGACTCCTTCGGCAAGCCCACTTTCACCGCAGGTATTGCCCGCACTCTCGCACCCGCATTCAGTTATGCTGTCCGCCAAGGCATGCTTCCCGCCTCTCCCTTTGCTCGCATGGAGAAAATAAAGCTGCCCAAAAAACAAGGCATTGACATATTCACTCCAAACGAGGCCCGTGCGCTCATGTCTGCCGCCTCCCCAGACAGCAAAGCCGCCTTTGCCGTCCTCCTTTTCGCAGGCGTCCGCCCGGTAGAACTCACTCGTCTCTCGTGGGCCAACATAAAAGACGGCTTCATTCACATTACGCCTTCAGTCGCAAAAACCGAGCAAGTCCGCAACGTGGAAATAGAACCCAACCTCGCCGCGTGGCTCAAAGCCTACCCTCCCGCCGCGCCGGATGCCCCTCTATGCCCTCCAAACTGGAAACGCAAAAGCCAAGCCATTCGTGCAGCCGCAGGCCTATCGGGCAGACAAGACACCGCTCGACACTCATACGCAACCTACCACCTCGCCGCGCACAAAGACAAAAACGCCCTAGAAGCCAACCTCGGCCACACCGCCGGCTCAGCCATGCTAATGCGCCATTACCGCGCCGCCGCAACCCCTGCCGAAGCTGCTGACTACTGGTCTATTACTCCCCCTCTAAATTAAGCCTAGCACCCAGCACGAAAGAGAAACTCAGCGTCACGCGCACCTTGCCCGGCATCAACGTCTGACCAACCTCTAGGCCCGACACCCCGGCTTTCCACCCGAAAGCCTTGCCCCCTGCTGTAATAACCAGCTCGCCCGTGTTGTGCTGGTCGGTCCAGTCTACACATTCAAGCGCCGTCCCAAAAGCGGACTCTTCGTCCCGGCAGTCCACACAGACAGACAGCGGGAAGCTCCCGCCCGCATTACCAAACGACCTAATCAATGGCGCAGCTGCGTCAACTAGCTCCGTTGCCTCCGTGCTGTACTGCCTTGAAATACTCCAAAACTCGGCCAAGCTCTGCGTCTCGTCCTCCCCTGAAAATAGCACTCGTCCCGCATACTCAACCCGTGTTACATAGCTAGTATACCTGCTCATGTTGTTTCCTTTCTAAACTCTACGTATTGCTTCATTCTTTCGTATGCCGTTATGGCGTCTTGCTCCCAGTATTCCGGTCTGCTGTTCCACCGGCACGCCTTAAAGTCAACCGCGTAGGACTTCATTAACTCGCGCGGCTCCTTTCGTTCCGTTGCCAGCCAATCATGGTACAAACTCCCGTCAAGCTCGTTCCTGTCATTTCTAAAGGCATGCACATTCAAGCCGGAAAGACGGCTCATGTGGAAAAGCACTTTGTCTTCACAGTACCCCCTCGCCGCTTTCCCCTGCCAGCTCGGGCATTGAAGTCGGGCATGCAATACCTCCACTCCCTCGCGGCTCACAGCATAGCACGCGCCGGAACAGTGCTCGTTCACGTGAATTGTCCCCGCAAAAGCCGTCTCTCGCGGCCTCAGCCCACGCAACCAGTCCAAGTTATTCACAAACGTGTCACAGTCAACTTTTAAAAGCCAATCGTGCGCGCCCCCTCGCATAATAGCCTCGAACTCGTCCACCATGCCCATTATGCAGGGCAGTCCGTTAAGGTTTCCCCCTCGGTCAAAACTCGTCCGCCAGTATCTCGCTCCATGCGGAGGCATGTCAAGCGGAGCGCTCGCATCATCTAAAACGTAGGGAACTACCTTGTCGCCCGCCGCCCTTAAAAACGGCACCGCTTCAAGCGCCAACTTTAAAAGTTCCTCATCCTTTGCGTATGAGAAAAAACACAACGCCACATTCATGCAGAATATCCCCCCTTCGTAGTCAACTCAAAAACCAGCGTATCACCGTTTCTTTTTGTGTGCAACCTCAAAAACAACGGAGTCCCGTCCGGCAGAGCACAACTCGCCACTGTTGCCGCCTGCCAGCCACCAAGATTCCCGTCCTCGCAAAGCTCCGAAAGCGGAACAATGTTTCCGTTCACGTCCTGCACGCACTTCGCGTACACGGGCAAGGGAAGCTCGCCATTGTCGGGAAGTTCCGAGCCGTCATAGTCCCGCAGCCCGGTAACAAGACCGGCTCGGTCATGGTTTGCCAGCGGAGCAAAAGGCATAGCCTCGTCGCCGTCCTCCGTACTCAACTCGTATTCGTCTATTATCATGTTTTATTGGTCTTTCGGTTGAAAAATACTCCAAGTCAGCGCGCCGTTCACCAACTCCCACTTAATGCGCGGAGCCGTCCCGTCAATGTCCCATTCCTCGCCGTTTTGCTCCTCGCGGGTGAATTGCTCGGAGCTGTCAGGCACGTTCCAATGTTGCCCGGCTCGGTATAGGTTGCCTCCGGCCATGTAGGTGGTCACATTGCCCTCGTTGTCTTCAAATTCGTACAGTGTCCAAGGCTTGCGGGCCTTGCCGCTCGTCCCGGCGCTCACGCTCGCGCTTATGTTCGGGCTCACGCTCAAGCTTTGCTCGTTCTCGTCCTGAGCATCCGCGTCCAGCGCGTCAAACGGCAAAACAAGCCGCTGCGTTGCGCTCTGGCGGTCGAACTTCTCCATCAAAATGCGGCGCAGCTCTTCCTCAAACCCTAACACCTCACGCGGTCCAACACTCAGCGTCACCTCCCTCTCCCCATAGGCCCAGCTTACAGAACGAATAACGGCCTCAAGGGTCTCCCATTCTTCTCTCTTGTTGTAAATACTCAAATTGAGCCCAAGCATGTTCACTGGATGAAGCTCTCTTCTGTCCTCTAAAAGCAGGGTCACGTCGCCCTCCATCTGCGGGCGCTGCGCGTTGTTGTAGTATGTCAAGAGCGCTTTTTTATAGTCGCTTTCGGTCGGCTCGTCCGCGTCGCTCTCCTCCCATTCAGGGTCACTGCGGAAAGGCTTGTTTGTTGCCGGATCATAAATTCTCTTGCTGTGGTTAATCAAAACGCAGTCAAGGCTGAGCCTTGCGTAAAGACGCGTTTCCCATTTCTCGTCTTTATTCGTCCCCCGCAACTTGCCCGGAAACAACTCGCCAGCCAGCACACGCAGCTCTTTTGACATTTTTCGCACGTCCGACAGCGTAATATAAAGCTGCATTTCCAGCTTCGCCTTGCACCAGCGCAACCCCTTCAGGTTTTTTCTCTCGTCGGTAGATGCGGTGAAGCTCCCGTCTGTCAGCACAAACACACCGGAGCCAAGCGGCGTTGTATACTCGCCTGTCGGTGCCCAGTTCTCCGGCGTCTCGGAGTAATTCGCCGGGGCCTTGTATTCCTCTCCGTCCTCAAGATCTGGCTCGGCTTCTTCCTTCATGTCCTGCTCCGTCACGACTGACGCCACCAACGCGCCCGCTTTGCAGCTCGGCAAGAATTTATTGTACTGGGGGAAGAAACGCCGTAAAAAGCGCATGGTTTTACTTTCTTCGGGTATGTCTACCTCCCTGTATTCCTCAGCAGTTCGCTCTCGGTAACTGCGCTCGGGCAAGGCAACGCCGCGCACCTCCATTTTTTGTGAAGCCTCAGCACTCCCCGCCGGTGCATTTTCCCGCTCGCGCAGCGGCACCGCGTACACAAAAGCACCCGGCTCGCGTATGTCTCCGCCCTTCGGCAAAACGTAATGCTCCCCTCCGACCAATGCGCAGACAGTTGGAACAAGGTCTTTTCTTTCCGTCAGGTTAATGCTCGTTACCGGGCTGTTCTCGTCTAGTACTATAGTCTCCTCTGCCAGCGATTGAGAGAACCAAAATTCAGTGCCTTGCGACGTATAAATGTGCTTCATATAAATATGCGGCGCCCATGCAAGAGCCTCGCTAATGATGTCCGCGCAACTCGTCAAACCTCCACCCTCCGGCACCGGCACCAACGCTGAGCGGCCAAAAAAGCGCCGCGCCTCCAGCGGTGTGCCCTCCCAGTCTGTCGCCCAGTCAAGCACCCCCTGCGAAAGCTCATCTAACTGCATGAAAGACCGCTTGGACTTTCCACCCGGGTATATAAACTCACCGCTTGGCAGCTGCTTCGCATAGACCGTTTTCTCCAGCAACGCCCAGTCAGACGCAGCAGAAACACTCACCACCTCGCCGTCACCCGCCTGAACAGAACAACTCGGCTCATTTTGCACCGTGCCAGAGAACACCCAGCGTGTCGAGTCCGTTAAAATAACTCGGTCCCCAGCATGCAGCTGAAGCTCTGCGTAAGCCTCGGGCCTCAGCGTCAGCTCCAGAGTGTCGGCGGCGTTGAGGTTATAGTTCAGCACAACACTCTGCGCACAAAGCGCCTGAAGCTCGGCTATTTCTAAAGTATGCGTGGCCATGGTTATTTAAGTGTTGTTTTAAGTTTCTTCTGCATGCGCTGTGCTTGTTTTTCCATTTTTTTCCTTGTAGTATTGATTGCTCCGACAATAGCCTCGTCTTGTCTCTTGCTTTCCGCGGCGTCCTGAATTAGCTTTTGAATGAAAGCCATGGCAGTTGCATTGCGTGCCTTCACAGCGTCAACCCACTCTCGCTGCAACAATTTAAGTTCTGGCTCCGAAATGCTGCCGTCATCAAGCACGCCGGAAAGTTCTTTAAAGTCAACCTTGTTCAGCAGCTTTGAGTATTTCGCGAGGGCTTTATTTGAGCCGGCTCGACTTTGAACCTCGGCTTGAGATTCTTGTTTTATCCTGCCTGCGATTTCCTTGCGCTCGTAAATAATATCGTCAAGTTGCTGAATAAAAGATTTGTACGGCCTGTACTGATAAGCTTTCTCGTCTGTGCCTTGTGCTTTAATTGCCTTTGTTTTGAGTTTCTCTAATTCTTCGAGGCTTTTTTCCTTAAAGCGCCGAGCTTCTCGCTCGAGTTTTTTTGAAAGCTTTTCAGCTTTTCTGTCGGCCTCCTTGTCTTGTTTACTTTTCTCTATTTGAGCATCTAAGTTTTTCTGTTTTGCTCTAAGCAACTCTCCCTCTCGTTTTTGTACATCTGAGAGGTTTTTATCGGCCTTTTTTTTGCGTTCTTCTGCGTCCTTAGCTGCCTTTTGGGTCTTTTTATCTTCTTCTTCTACCCTGTCAAGCTCAGCTTTGGCAGCGTCGCGTTTGGCATTTGCCTTTGCCTGTTCGGCAAGATATTGTTCCTCCGTCTTGCCTTTCAAAAGTTTTCTGGATTCTTCATCAAAATCAAAAAGTTCCTGCTGAGCCCGGGAGCTTTCCCTGCTCGCCTCCTCCAGTTCTTTTAAAAAGCGCTCGGATTCCATTGTTATGTTCAAGTCGAACTTTTTTGAAATCTCCGCAAAACCAAGGCCCCGCTGATAAAGAGCGGCAATGTTTTCGGCGCCTTCTCCCAGCTTGGAAAAAAACGATTTGTTTTTATTTCTTTTTATAATATCTTGAGTTGCTTTTTGTGCTTTTTCAACATTGCTTAAAAGAGCGGCTCGGTATTCCTCTCGCGCTTTTATAGTTTCTGCCGAAGTGCCATAAACAGAAGCATCCATCGTGTAATTTTGGAAATAAGCCTTGGCCAACTCTAACGCGTCCGAGCTTTTTTCTGCCTTTAAGCGAGAAGATTCTAAATCTTTTTTTGCGTTTTCTTGTTCTTGTCGGGCGGCGTTAATTACGGCAGCCGAGTCAATGTTAAGCATCTCGCTATCGTAGGACTCCTGCGTTATTTCGCCACTTATAAGCCTGCGTTTAAGCTCTAGTTTTTGAAGCTCTACTAAATGCTTTTGTTCCCCTTGTATGACAAGGCTTTTATCTTTTTCTGCTTGCAGCGATTTTTCGATAATATTAAATCCGTTTTGTAGCTCAGTATTGAGTTCTTTATATTTGTCTTTTACTTCGGCAACGGATTTTTTTAACAATTCTTGCTGGTTTGCTCTTCGGATTGAGGCTCCCAACTTTTCATAAGCGGTGATTTCTTCCGTGATAGAGTTGTTGCTTTCCTCACGAATTTTTTTTAAATTTTGCTCGTGCAGAGCGGTATTGTTAAGCATTCGTTGTACTGCTTCCAGTCCCATCGTAAGCCACCCAATAGGCCCCATGCCTGCCTTCATGGTGAACCACAAATCCATCATGGAGCTAGCCATTCCGGTGAGGTTTATCTGGCCATTTTTCGCCCCCTCGGAAAGCGCTCCGAACCCATCCGCTAGCGTGGAAACGTTGTTGCTTAAGCGCCCGGCTGTCGCTGCTTGCTGCATGAACGTCATGCGAGTGATATTTGCCTGCATAGAGGCATTGCGCATGGCTGAGCGGGCAATGCTCATTTTTTGTTTCAGCACGTCCAGCTGTTGCCAATCCTCAGCCTTACCGGCCGCCACCATTTCAGCATTCAGCTGTTTTATTATAGCCGCAAGCTCAAGTTTTGTTTTGCCTAACAACTCGGTTCGGTATGCGTCCGCTTCCTGCCGCTGCTGCTGCGCCAGCGCAGCTTTTCTCTCCTGTTCTTCCTTGCGTTTGCTTAACTCTATCTCTCTTTCGGTCTCAATTTCCTTTTTCGCAAGTCTCTGCTGCTCTCGGTTCGCCGCGTCCGCCTGCAATCCTTGCAGCTTTCGCTCTTGGCTCTCCATTTGCCCCAGGCGGTTTTGAATATCAGCCAT
>Ga0233386_1000258_pt1 | contig 15429 bp, 18 predicted proteins | sample ElkDunMinimDraft_17_FD_191544 | JGI IMG/M metagenome (GOLD analysis project Ga0233386, IMG submission 191544) | Fecal eukaryotic communites from dung pellets of Tule Elk in California, USA - Elk Dung G4 | ecosystem: Host-associated > Mammals > Digestive system > Large intestine > Fecal | place...
TTTGAAATATAAGGGATATCTCCTTCGATATACATAAAATTTCTCCTTTCTTCGATTAATTTATATCAAAACTCACATTAGTCGACATTTGCGAATTTTAATACCAAAAGTTATAATTTAATCCCACGTTGAGAAAGTGTATTTAAAATAGGTTGCAAATTAATATTATTTTGTTTTGCATATTGTAAAGTAAAGTCTTTCATAGACATACCGCTTTGTTGCATTTGATTTAAAATCACTTGTGCTTGCGGATTTTGTTGAACTAATTGTTGAACTACCTGGTTAGGATTTTGACCGTTAGTCATCATTTGAATAATTAAGTTAGCAATATTGTTCATGATTACTCACTATCCTTTGCTTTAGAGCCACTATAATTCGTTCTAGCAAGTTTTTCTAGTCGGCTTGACAATTTATCCAACTTGCCTTCAAAAATCTTTTCTAGGGCGTTTAAATCGTTTCTAGTGATAAAGCCTTTTGTTTCATCTCTTTTAACATAATCATTATTAGGCACAGTATTTGCAACTGGCTTGCTTAAATTGTTGATATCAACTTCGATCATCTTGAAAGCCTTAGTTTCATACTTACCTTGAACATCAGCTTTCTTTTGGAAAATTAAATCGCTATCGCTATCTTTTAAGAATATAACTTGATTAGGTGGAACGATAAAAGCCTTAGCACCTTCAACCCCACTTACAAACGTTAAAGGTAGGTAATTGGTTTGTTGTTGAGGTTGAACTTGAGGTGCTTGTTGTTGATATGCAACATTTGGGTTTTGGGCGTAAGGATTGTATTGAGCTTGTTGCATATTTTGTTGCATTGGTTGTTGTTGATAACCATAATTATTTGTATAAGGATATTGTTGATAAGGATTGTTGTAGTTGTATGCCATAGTTATTTACCTCCATAATAAAATGTTAATAATGCTTCGTAGCAGTCGAACTTATCAATATTTTGGATAAGGTGTTCTAACTTTCTACGTCTTTCTAAATCGTAAAATAAAAGTAATGCTTCTTGTTTATCAATTCGGTATTTAGTTACAAGTTTGTTGACAATGTATTCGACCATAACATCACAACCTTTCTGGCTTTATACTAAAATAAAAGCCCTAAGCATTGTAGGGCAAAAGTATAAGTAAATAAAAAAACGCTCTAAATTTTAGAGCATTTTTCTATAAAAGTATTTAATCTTCTTGAAACAGTTCTACAATCAATTCCTAACAAATCAGCAGTTTCTTCTAAAGTGTTATTGATATACAAGTAAACCGTTTCAGAATACTTAGTGGTTAAACCATATTGTGAGCATAAATTTTCAATATATTCTTCGGTAATATTGTCTTTACCAACAAGCTCAATTATTGTGTTTCTTTTATCTTTTTGCTTTGTAATTTTAAACTTATCAACAAGTTTTCTAACGAAATATACAAATCTCATTATCATACATAATATAAAAGATAATAATATACTAACAATGTATGAGATATAAATTGGTAAAGTTAAACGCATAATAACGCAAAAGCTGAATACGGAAACGCACCAACACATTAAATCATTTTTAGCGTGATACGTTTCTTCATCTTTGCCTCTAAATATGTGGAAGAATACTGCACTTACCGTCATTTCAATCCAACGATCAAATATGATACCAATAATTAGTAAACTCAAATAAGTTAGAAGTGTGAATATTACACCACAATAAAGTTCATACGCTTTACTTCTTATACTAGCAACGCTACGATTACGGCTAATGAAGCTACTAATGCTGTTGCCAATACTGCTGAAATAATTTTCCACTTTTTGTTTGATTTGAACCAGATACCCCAGTTGCTTTGCATTATCGCTAAGTATTGCATTCGATTTTATCTCCCTTCTTTTTATAATTGTTAAATAATATATAATTGACATTAAAATATAGTCTATCATAAACACTAAACCAACAATAGAGTAAACATTCATACCTGCAACACTGGTTGGAATAAAAAGATTTTTAATAAAACTAGATACAAAAGCAAATACGAATGTTAAGACTGCACCTATTAATGACCTATACCATTTTCTTTTACATACTATTGCTAATGCTATAAACATTATTGCATCAGTATAATTAAATATCTCTATGTTTATAAATATTGTTTTGACTAACCATACTGCGAATATTGATAAAGTAATTAATATCGGCTTATATTTGAATAATCTTTCACGCAAGATTGCATATACTACAAATATCCAGTTTAAGTAATACATTATAAATCTTACTAAATTATTTAATATAAAGTTATTATCAATAAAATCGCATATTTTAATTATCGTTGGATTCTCTACTATAATTGTAAGATAATTCCCACTTATTGCTACGTATATCCATATAGCAAACAACATCATCCAACATGATAATATCAGTTTTTCAAAGTCGTTTTTTCTTATTATATTCATTTTCGTTTGTTCTTCTTTTCTTACATTATACTATTTCACAATCGCCATCGCAAGGGATTGAAACGTAATTTTCAACGCTATCTGCAAGTCCTAAGCAAGCATATTGCATGTGAGTTCGTTGTGAGTTTTTTACTTGTTCGCTTGGAATTACATTTCCATCTTCATCATAGATTTCGACTGTCTTGTTGTAGAAGCAGTATCCATCAAGCGAATACAACTCTCTACGGTTATATGTAACACCGTTCACGTTGAAGGGCGTAACGTTAAGATACAACCCTTCTTGAACGAATGTTGCGGTGTAAGGTATATTTCTAATCATAATAATTTCCTCCCTACGCTAAAGTCCAATTTTTAAGTAAAGCATAGTCTTTTAATAGCATTGCACCTTCATCAGTTGACTCGCATACTACAACGTCGCCTTTTTCATTTGTTGGTATTGTTGTTACTGAACTATCGGTAAACTTAACGTATGTGCTTGCGATTTTTTCAAGGTTAGCCGTTCCCATTGTTAGAATTCTAGCACTACCTACGTTGATGAATTCTTTTACGGTGTTGATTAGGCTTTCTAGTGTTAATTTTTCACTTTGGCTAAGGTCTAGGTTTACTTTGATATTTAGTAATGTTAAATTGGTTAATTTTGAACAGTTATGAAACATCTGACTCACATTAGAAACTTTAATCATATCTAATTGTGGTATTGTTGTTAATATTGAATTACTAAACATACTACTCATATTAGTAACATTACTTGTATCTAATTGTGGTATTGTTTTTAACATCGAACATTTATAAAACATTTCTTTCATATCAGTAACATTACTTGTATCTAATTGTGGTATTGTTGTTACCATTGAATTATAAAACATACCAATCATACTAGTAACATTACTTGTATCTAAATCTTTAATAAAATCAACGTTATTACCGATATAACGGTAGAATAAATATGCACAACTATTAGTAGCATCAACTCTTGCTTGCAACATATCTTCGCCACCACCAACATTCACCTTAACGCTCATTGGCATTTGCTTGTTGTCTAGGTATTGCTCTAGGTCGATTGTGTTAGACTCAACGAAAGGTGTAGCACTGAATAGTTGTGTCAATTTATCACCGTCAGCACCTACGTCAAGAATTGTTCCGCTTGTTGCTTCAAGCTCGCTTACATTCCAACCAACTTTTGCCGAAATTCCTAAATATGATGAAACAAAGTTAGAAACCGTTTCATTTGAAGCGTATATTAATTCAAGTGTGCTTATCGTAATTGCGTAACCACTCGCACCACTAACGTATGCTTCAGCTTTTGTAATCACTAAAGGCGTGTGCCAAGTAGTTGTTCCCTCAACATGTTGATATCGAATTGCATATGACAAATCACTATCTAAAGTCAACGTATCTAAAATTGCGTCAACTTCTTCAGTTGTAAGTTTTGTGTTGAAATATATCTTTTCAACATTTAAGTTATTTTCAAGTGGTGTTGGGCCGCTAGGTAATTCGTTAAATGTTAAATCTACGGCTTCGTAATCGCCCTCTAACGTTTTAATTACTCCACTTTCAAAGCCCTCGGTAATGCTAATTAAATTAGTTAATTTATCGTTTTCAGCACCTATTGTCATTCCGTCCATTTCAGTTGATAGCGTGTCGTTAACTTCAATAACTCCATTAAAGCCGTCTATCCAACCCGCAAAAGTAGTTCCTACAGTTTCGTCAATAGCACTAGAAAAAACGAAAGAACCTTCGTAAGCCTCAAACATTATAAAATAATTACCGTTATTTTTCATTATTGATAAAAAGTTATTAGCGTTATTACTTCCTTGTAAACCTACATACATTCCCATTCCGCCACCTATATCAATAAATGTTAAAGTATCTAAAATGCTTTTCACTTCTTCAACGCTTAGGTTTGTATTGAAATATATTTCACTAATCGTTCCTCTATTTGGAACTACTGTTCCACCACTCTTAACAACGTTTGCACCACCTTGAATACTTAATATTTCACTTCTAAAATTTTGAGCATTTATCAGTTCAGTTGTTTTCTTTTTTTCACGAATTGCATCAGCTAATCCTTTTAAAAATGGTTTTAATGGGATAGGTTCTTCAAACGGTGTTATACTAAATAATTGTGTTAGTTTATCATTTTGCATTGTTTGTCCTGCTTGTTCGGCTAATATACTAACTTGGTTTTCAAAGTTGAAAGAAATAACGTTCGATAAATTTCCAATTTCAGCTTCATCATAAATATAATCGATAACACCTGTATTTAAATTTTTTGTAAGTATTAAATAATCAATAACATTGTTATTATTGGTGTAACTAATAACATACACTTCTCCATCTTCACCATCTATTGTTTTATTATTTTTTCTAATTGATAAGCCGTATGACATATCGGAGTTAGAAACAACCGCATAAATGTTAAAATTATTGAAAGGTATGTATTGAATACTAGATAAAATATCATACAATTCCTTTAATGCTTCATCAGTTGGGTTAGCGGTAATATATTTGCTATTTAGATATACATTTTCAATCATTCCGCTACTTGGAACTTGTGTAGGCATTAGTAATCACCTCGCAATGAACTTGATATTGCACTTTCAATAGCTTGATCAATTAATTCTTGTGTTTCAGTTTTATTGTATGTGTTTTTTCCTAAATTTGTTATATCTTCTCGGATTGAAGTATCATCATAATTTTGTAATCCTGCTAACTTGTTTTTTTCTTCTGTTGTATAATTATTATCTGTGTGAACATAATTAGAATCTCGAACAACATCACTTGGTAAAACATATTTGTTAGCACCTTCTTCAATGCCGTTTAATTTTTCTAACAAGGCATTAGTGAAGTCATTTGTTGATAAACCTTTTCCTTCAACTGAATCAACTTTGTTTTCATTAAGTTTTTTTATTTCGTTTCTTAACTCGCTATCATCATAAAAAATTCCTTTGTCAGTTAATTCTTTAATTATTGATTCTCGCATTTGTGAAATAAGAATTGCTATTTGTTCTTTCGTGTAATAATCATCAAGTTCAAACATATCTCCAATAGGAACTTCAATAGTAGGTGCATTATCAAATTCAAATATTAATGCTTCTTTTTCTTGATTATACACAATAGACTTGATTAATCTTTCAGTTTGTAAATCAACTTCTCCTAAAACTTTTTCTTCGCCATTTTCAGTTCTACCTAAAAATTTTAATTGTCCTGTTAGTTCATTAAAAGAAATTGCTGTTACATATACGTTTGGAATTTCTGCACGATAAGTATTTCCACTTTTTTCAAATGTAATCGTATCACTTACAATATCAGTTACATAAGTTGCTTCTCCACTATCAGTTGGACTTCCTTCTTTAACGGCTACTCGGACTTGGTTTGTTGGAATTTTTACATTATGAGTTTCTAAATCGTAGCCGATTAACCATACATAAAATCCGTATTTCTTAATTACTTCTAAAGGCACATAGCAAGTATCACCGACTAGAATTTCCTCATAAACTTTTTCTTCTCTAAATTGGAAGAACACATGTTTTTCTGTATTATCCCAGTCTTTATCAAAGTTAAAATGTATTTGTAAATATACTTGTGATTTTTCGACTGGTTCGTAATTGTCTATTCTTTTTAAAGTTTGTTTATTTAATTCAAACTCTAAAATCATTGAGTTTTCTAAATCAATCATAATTATAATTAAACTCCTTTCTTTTAATTTAATTATATAATAACAAAAGGGTCAAGTAAATATTTTTTTACCCAACCCAATATGCTTGCTATTATTTTTCTAAAGCCTTTTCGTAACTTGCAACTTGTGTTTCGGCTTGTGATACTGTATGTTTAGCCTCATTTAATGCAACTGCTAATTGATTTAATGCTCCAGTTAATTCACCAGCTTTTGATTGTGCTGGTGTTAATACTGTTCCATCTGCTCCAACTGCAATTAATTGTTTGATGAACTCTTGTTGGCTTTGTAACTCAGCAAATTTTGAATTGTATTGTGATTCTACTAATGCTAAATTGTTTGTTGCCACCTTTAATGCCTTTTTGGCTTCGCTCAATGCGTTTTTTAAGCGTTTTTTAGTGTCAATAGATAATTTACCCATTAGACCATCAGAAATGCCTTTTAAAACGTTTCTTCCGTATTCTAATGAACCTAATCCACGTTTAACACATGTGTTTCTTACATTTAATGCAATAAATAATACTGATAATACTCCAACTACAATTTTAATTGCAATTTCCCATCCTTGTGTTTGTGGGAAGTATTGTAATAACCAACCAAACTTGTCAAAGATATAAGCATAAACAATTACAACTGCAAATGCAAAATCACCGATAAGTGCAACTAATTGCTCCTTATACATCCAAATCCACTTAAAGACTTTCTTAATTTTTTCCACGATTTTCTTTCCACCTTTCACCGTTTCTATAACTAATTCCCCAAGTCTTTGTTCGCCCACTTGGGCAGGGTTAGAGCTTACTTCTTTATCTTTTGTTTTTCTATTGGGTGATAAAATTGAAGCTCGCATAATTCGTAAACAACCATCATATACAAATGTCAACATTATAATATAATATGTTAGTTGTAAACTTTTTAATTCCCAGTTTTCTAACATTCCGCTTACAATCGCTAAAACTATCGCAACTGGGATATCCCAATATTTTTTTAGGAATTGCATTTTAATGCCTCCTATTTTTTAACTTAATTTATTTTTTACCCATTCTTCCCATGATTTGTCTAATACTCCATCATGACATTTTTGAATGATTTCTTGCATTTCGCTTGTGATTTCGTATGATTTATAATCGATCATCTTTAATCCAATTATAGCCCACCATAAATGCTTATGACAATATCTATCGCTATTTTTCCATCCTAATCTCGGATGTAATAAAGATTTAGGTAATAATTCTTTTAACATTGCTTTGTATTCTTTTTCTTTTGATAATAAGTTTAATGTAACTGTGTTATCTCCATAAATACATTTTATTGGTTTGAATAAATCAGTAATAGCATACAAACTATCCATTTTTTCGCCTTTAAATTCTAACATTTTATTTTTGTAATAGTATGAACCTTTTACAAAATAATCAATTTTATTTTCAGCATCATAAATTTTGAATTGAATTATTTGTGTGTTTTTAATCACAACAAGGTAATCTTCATCTTTGCAATTTGAACAAAATAAGTGTCCACCTGTTTTTGTTACAAATAATATTTCAGGATATTCTCCTATTTTTGCTTGAATTGCTAGTTTTAATTGTTCAATAGTCATATCCTTATTCTCCTATGATTGTTACTTCATAATTTCCAGAACCTTCTCGGTCATAAACATAAATTAACTCATTAAAACCTTTATATATGTATGAACCAAATATACACTCATCAGTTCCACCATATTTGTTTCCTTGAATTGTAATATAATAATCATTTACATAGTTAATTTTAATAATTACGTTAGTTTGTGGCTCAAAAGCACCAAAAACATGGTCGAAAATCTTAACATAAAAACCGTCCGCATCTGATGTAATCCAAACCTCATAATTTTCAGAATAACCACTGGTATCTATTTCCGCTGGATTATCAGCTGTTGCTCCACTTGCTTTCAAAGAATCTAGTTCCTTAAAACCTTTTTGATTATACAAAATACCTTCAATAAGTTGATTTATAACGTTAGGAGAAGGAACATTACCATCTTCAAATTTATTATCAGTTCCACCGTTGATACCATCAGTTACTAATTTATTTGGAGTAAATGCCATTTGTTTACACTTCCTTTGCTTTTATAACAAGTTTAGGAACTCCACCATAATTAAATTCACTACTTGTTATTTTATATAATATATTATTAGTATGTGAGTAATTAAAGTTATTCTTTCCACCACTCATTAAATAAAATGTATCGCCAACTCTTGGTATTTCTCCAAGTTCGTTGTCAATCATTAAGTTGCCGTTTAAGTCGTAATACTTATTTGTTACTACTGTTAGTTCAATAGTTTGTTTGCCATTTTGATATTCCGATAAAATATTTTGAGCGTTTATTTTCGCATCGCCAGATCCTGTTTCTTTATATCCAACATGCAAAAACTCATTTGTTTCCATTTGAAATACATTGTTAGTAGTTGCCTTGCCTTCATAAACATTTTTAGTTTGTTTAATTAATGTATCACACGTAAATGTTATTAACTGTTGGCGCAACACATCTCCACTTTTAGCTAAAACAGCAAGCTGTCCTTTTATTCTACTTTCATTTTTAATTTCAAATATTACTCCTGACAACATTGAACCACCAGTGCTTGTTGTCAATTCCGATAAATCATTAATTTCTTCAATATCGTATTCAGGAACTATATCACTTTTTTTCCAACCTTCATCAGTTAAACCATAATATTCATTTTTTGCTCTCATTGACAATGTATCAATATTATATTTAACATCTGCAATTAAATCAAAATCAACTAAAATATATGTTTGTGTTAATTTTACTGATTCTATTACTGTAACATATTTAGGATACGAATTAATACTATCACTATTGATGTCAGTAATAACACCACTTGAATTTGTTGTAATTTTTAATGTTGGATATGTTGAATCAAGAATTTTTGTTTCAATTTCTTTTTCTAGTCTTGTTTCTTGCCACTCAACTTTTTCAATAATATTTTGATTAATTGGTTGCCTATTTATTTCTAAACAGTTATACAAGGGAATTACATATTGCTTAGACATAATCAACTACCTCCAAAACACCATCTTGATTTACAAATATACAAGTTTGAGTTAATTGACAAAACTTATTAAATGCTTCGTATAAACTACATTCTTCCATATAGAAATCTTGAATCCAAATACCAAACAACTCTACTGATTCTACAATATCTTTATAATTGCTATAACCTAACAAAATATACATCAAATCTAAAGCACTCATATTTGATACATATCCTAATTTTGGAACTAATATGTTGTTTAAGTCTTTGGTTTTATCTTCTAATTGAACACTAAAACTTTTTGACTTTTCTTCATAAGTCCACAATTTAGAATAAAATGTTCCAATTAAATTACCATTATATTTTATTATAATTTCAGTATTATCTCGCAACATATTTTTATTCATAAAATTTAGCAATTCACTTTTTCTATCCATTATTTTGAAACTACCGTATTGACCTATTAATCCAAAACTTGGTAATGTGTTATCTCCACTTATTTCTTGGCTACATACTAAATTTTTAATATCTCGTTCAGTATATGTTCTTTGTTCTGAATATCCAGCAATAATTGCATTTATAACAATATGATGATGTGGAACAGACCATTTTAATATTTGTATTCTCAAGCTATCTGTGTAGTCATCAAATTCATATTCAAATACACTAGGATTAGTATTTTCTACTATTACGTCAAGTGTATTTGTTATTAATTGAATACTTGTTGCATAATCTCCTATTGCTGTATCAAAGTATATTTTAATATTTTTTATATTTGAATTAATAATATATATATTATAATCACAACTACTATTATAACTTGATTTTTCAAAAGAAATTATGCCTGGATAACTTGTCATTAAAACCGAACCATCTCCAAAAGCACTTTGACCTAATATAAATGGTGCTTTAGAAATGTTGACCTTAGATAGCATTGATGAATTTGCATTGTTTGCCGTAGGCTCAAACTCCATTTCTTCATAATTTAGATAAGTTTCATCACCTAATGGTTTATAAGTAATATCTACACTAATTCCCATTACTCAATCAACTCCCATTGAGCATACAAGTTCATGTTAGCACCATTGGCTCTAATTGTTTCAGCACTTAAATATCTAACGCCTGTTCCATCTGGTTTGGTATTCCAACTCAAGAATTTATACTTCTTTTTATCGGTTTGTAAATTATGCACATATTGACTTCCATCATTAATTATATACCAGTTGCCAAAAACCATATCTTTTGTATCAAGTAAAATGTAATCATTCGGATAATTTCCACTATAATTTGGATTAGCTTGTATGTTTGTTACATTATCATAATAATTAATTTGTATATAATCAATGTCGTTTAAAGTTGCAATTAGTGAAATTTCTTCTCCTGTAATACCTAAAATCTTAAATCCTTTGTTGTAAATCTTCGCCATTTCTCTTGGTTCAAGATACATTTTATATGTTACCATACTATCAATTTCATAATCATAATATGTTACTGGAAATTCATTTGGTGCTGTTGCTTTTAAAAATCTACGAAAATCATCTATTGTCATATAGTCAAAAGATATTTTTACTCTTGGAACTACAAATGTGTCATACTGATTTATGTTTGGAATTGAACCATCATAAGTTCTTTCTGGTTCAACTACATAAGTTTTGGTATTAACGCAAGCGAAAGAAGAATACCCAATAAATTCTTCACCATTAATTGTGATAGGCTCTAATCTATTTCCATTCACATCTTCATAAGTGTTTGTAACGTCCTTAACATTATCGGTTGTAATAGTCCAACCATGTTGCTCATATTCCCATATTTGATTAGGTAGAATATTTGCTCGTGTTATTCCGTTCTTTGTCGCATAATATGCCATAGATATTCTCCTTTCCCTATACTTTTTCTACTTTGTAACCTTGTCGCTTTAATTCATCAATCATTGGTGTTACTAATGCTCTTGCTATCTTACTATCATTTGCAGTAGAGAAATCAAATGCAATAGTTTCTTTGTTACCACTTTGTGATGACATTGCTCTTACCATACCACGATATGAAGCATTTTCAATTCCTTGAATAATCATGTCATTGTTGGCTACTGCTGTTCTTCCTCCAATGTTTCCTACTAACTCAGCTCCAGCTTCATTTGCTACAAATAGACTTCCTTTTGTTGGGAATCCACCTTTTTCAAAGAAACCTGAAAAACCTTTAATTTCATTTTTTGCTGAACTTACTGCACCTACTACGGCTAAAATACCAGCAACAATTCCAGCTGTTGCTAAACCTATACTCCATGCACTATGGAAAGCACCTAATGCTATTGAAGCACCTAATGCTACCGTTGTTAGTAGTCCTAAAACTGAAATGACTTTTTGAACACCACTCATATTACCCCAGTTGTTAATTACTGAACTTAATAATACTATACTTCCAATAATTACACCTAAACCTAATGTAACTCTTAATAATGATGTTCCTAATGTGTTTAGATACAAGTTAAGTAATTTAATTCCAACTATCATTGATACAACTGCATCTTTTGCATACATAAACATTAAGGCAATATTTTCATACAATCTATATTTCAATACAGTCATTGTAACTATTAATGCTCCTAATGTTCCTGTGATAATTGCTGTTGCTGTATCTCCTTCTTTTATAGCTTCAATAAACTTAATTAAAGAGAAGATAATTCCAGTTGCTAACAAAGTTTTTAACGTAAATAGTTTTCCTATCATTGGTATTAAACCAACAGTAGTAATTTTTGTTAGTAAATTTGCTACACCTAAAGAAGCAATTAATAATAATACATCTTTAATTAACTCTAAATTTGTATATGTATCTTTAAGTTTAATATTAACTTCTCCTGTTGCAGGCTCAAGTTCTTCTTCATAACCTAACCATTCTAAGATTGCCGTTGCGACTTTTCGTGCATTACTTGCAACATTTTCAAAACCACTTGTATAATCTCCTAATGAAGCTAAGATGTTTTCTACATCAGAAGTCATACCTGCTTGATCGGTTGGAGAACTTAAAGCTGTAAACTTATCAAAACTTAATAGTTTGCCGTTTAGTTCATCAATACTTTCACTAGCATTATCAGCACTACTAGCAAGACCACCAAACACATCATCTCTACCACCAATAGCAATTTCGCTATCAAAACCTTGTGCTAAAGATTTAGTAATATCTCTTACTACAATTAATAATGTTAATGCACCTTCAATAACATCCTTGAAGTAATACAACATTACAGTTCCCATATAGCGACCAATTTCTTGCATTGTTTCGCTAATTTGTTTTAACAGGTTTGCAGTATTTGAAATTGTGGCTTCAAAATCACCAAATGCACCAGTTTCTTCCATTTGTTTTTGAACTGCTAAAATTCTCAACAAACGTTTTTCAAGTTGCGATAATTGTCGCATTGTTTTTGTTCCACCAAGTTCTTGATATAATTGGAAAATTGTTGTTTCACTTACATCATAACCAGAAGTAGAACGAATTGGTCTAATCGAACCACTTAAAATTGATTGGAATTGACTCATAGCCGTTTCAACACTTACATTGAATAATGAAGCATAATCGACAGCCATTCTTGTCAACGTTTGGCTTAGCTTACTTGTTTGGCTCATATCTAATGAACCTAAAGCACTTAACATATTATTGAAAGTTGACATATAATTCATAATACTTTCAGTTGATAAGTTAAAAGCATAAGCCATTTCATTAGCAAATTTTCGAGCTTCCCCTGAATATTCTCCAAAAGAAACGGTAAATTTGTTTAATGTTTCTTCAAAGTCGATAGCATATTGGAATACATTTACCAACGCTTGCCCTAATCGTTTAGTATAGTTAAACAAGAAGTATAATCTACCTAAACTAAATAGCTTACTCATTGATTTTCCAGCGTTATCGGCTTGATTTTTAGTTTGTTTTAATTGTTTATTTGTATTACTAATTTGTTTATTAGTATTACTTACTCTTTTACTATTAAAGGCATTACCAATATTATTAAAGTTCAAACTACTAATAGCTTTAAAATTATTGGTTATTTTCGTCATATCCATTTTTTCAATAGCCGTCATTACACGTTTAAATGAGCGTAATTGCTTTATGGATTTTTCGAGTTCGCCTGTAACGTCTGTGGCACTTGTATGCAAGTCAACTAAAATATCGCCAACTTCTAATTCTGCCATTATTTATTGTCCTCCTTTCTTTCGGAGTTTTTTTGTAAAGTTCGCTTGATATGGAACATATCTGTTTGTTTCTTAGCAACTTCACTAATTGCCATTGCTTTCTCGTTTTTCTTCTTTAACTCATTTAATGGATTGAACTCATTTTCTTTTGGATATTCTTGAACTGGTTTATTTTTTTCTTTAAACACATTAGCCATAACTGTTGCAAATGCAATATAGTTATAAAAACCATTTTGATATGCTTCGTTATAAGACTTGTTTACATGTGCTACTTGATAACAATAAAATTCTTGAATGTCGTTATTCCAAAATTCGTTTGGTTTCATTCCGTATTCAATGGCAAGCGACAATAATTCGTAATATTCTACATCAACATCTAACGTTAGAAAAGAAACTAAATTACTCAGTTTCTTTAATATAATAATTATTGGAGATTCATCTTTTAAAGAATCAACATCTAATCGCTTAGTCCCCAATCCGGCATAGCTTTTTGAGTTGCCATACCAAGTTGTGTAAAAACCTTGTCTAATACCAACTCAATTCTTTCAAATGTTTGCTCATAACCATAATCTTCAATTAGTTCTGCTACCAAACTATTTGCTTTTTCTTCCGAAATGTTGTTTGCATTGACTAATAATTTAATAAATGTTTTTTTATTGACTTCTTCTTCAATACCCATTCTATCAATTTGCATAAATTTTTCTTTATGTTTTGCAACTAATTCATCTTTATTAGGGTTTGAACGATTACGTTGAATTTCTTTAATTTCTGCTTCTGTAAATAATTGAATTGCACTATTTTGCATAGCATTTTGAAGTTCACGCTCGTAATTACGTTTGTCTTTAAAAGTTGCTGTAATTTCATATCTTTGTCCGTTTCTATCAACGATATATGGTGTCATATTTTTCCTACCTCTTTCTTAATTTTTATGCTTCAACTACTACGTAAATATCACGTTGGTTTCCAGCGTATGTTGTTGATGAATCAATTTTTACGCTCACGTAAGCTGTTCCAACTGCTTTTGGTGTAATTGTTAATGCTCCACTTGCATAAGTTGCTGTTGCTGTTGCTGTTGTATCACTTATAGCTGATACTGTTGCTCCAGTTGGATCAGTTGTAATTGAAATCTTTTTACCAGATGTATCTTTAGATAAACTTAAAGTAATACGTCTTGGAATTGGAGATTCAAAAGTTGCTGTATCCATATAAACTGATAACATATCTCTACTTGCTGTATCTTCAACATGAGATACTGTTAATTGCATAGTTCCTTCTAAAGCACTATCTGGTGATACATCATTTAAACGATATGATAAGTTTGCAATAAATTTCCAACCTAAACCTGTTTCTAAGTCGATAATTGCATATTGAACATCTTGATCAGCAAGTTCTTTCATAATGCGGTCAGTATCTAATGTATAAGGGAAAGGAATTTCCACTTCATTAGTAGTCTTTTTAGCAGGAATTTTTGAAATTGCTAAATTACTTGTAGTTGAATAATCAATAGTATTACGGCTACCAGCAATGCTTGGAATACTTGGTAATGCAGTTACGATACTGTATTTAGTGTTACCAGGAAAGATTGCACCTAAGATTACTCCAACGCCACTTTTAACAGCCGTTTCTTTAAATTCTTTGAAATCCATACTATTTCTCCTTTTTAATAAATTTTCATTTGACTAGGAATATAACTAGCCGTAAATCTTAAATTTGCTTGATAAATTGGTTGTTGATTAGCAAGCACTGGTAAAACTGCAATAATACCACCTTTAAAGTGATAGAAGCCATCCATTACATCACAAACTAATAAAGCAAGTTCTTCAACAATATCTTTACTATTATGTTTACCATAACAATATACATTAATATTAAAGTTTAATGCTCTAGTAGTATTTGTATAATTTGTGCTTTGACTTTGCAGTTCATTTCGAGGCATTTCAAACGTAATTGTAGGCATTGATTGGTCGATTTTATGCTGACTTATATAAACACTATAAGGAACTTTATCTTTTACATAATTACGCATATTTTCAAATATCTCATCTCTAACTTCATATATTCTTCTATGCTCCATAAAATCACCACCTACTTAATATACTTTGAATATACTT
>Ga0233386_1000260_pt1 | contig 15412 bp, 29 predicted proteins | sample ElkDunMinimDraft_17_FD_191544 | JGI IMG/M metagenome (GOLD analysis project Ga0233386, IMG submission 191544) | Fecal eukaryotic communites from dung pellets of Tule Elk in California, USA - Elk Dung G4 | ecosystem: Host-associated > Mammals > Digestive system > Large intestine > Fecal | place...
CAATGAACGCCTTAACCGTCTCCTTACTGTACAATCCGCTTTTCTTCGCAGTACCGATATACTTCGCAATTAACGAACGTTCCGCCATAACTCCGCCTGCTGCTGCGTATTGTATTCCGAATTTTTCGACGTGCTTATCGGCTAGATACGATTGAAAATGCGCCGTATTCCAGTCTGCTACAGGTAGCTCCGAATAGTGTTTCGCCTTTTTAGTCGCCATCATTCCGCCTCCTCTTGCGTCAATTCTACGTTATCTATCCGCATATAAGTAGCAATCGGACGCTTAATCGCCTCCATCGGCATGTCATCGCCATATAACGCTTTATGCGCCCCTATCTGCACACTTGCGAGTGCTGCACTGTATAAATACGGAGATGTCTGCTTGCTTGCGTTTAGGCATCCGCTTAATGCAAAGCGTAGTTTTTCGATTTCCTTCGCTTGTCTTACGATCAATTCTTCCGTTTTTGTTAGCGTCATATAATCCGCTCCTTTCGTTTTACCGTCGATTTGCTCGCTGTGAGCCGTTCTAGCCGTTTCCCTTCCGCTAATACTCTCCGTCTAGTTTGGCGTTAATCTCCCGTCGAAATGCCGAGATTTCATCGCACAATTCTTTTAGCGAGGTTGCATCCGATTCGAATACGTTTTGACGTGCGATTAATTCGATTGCTTGCGCTACTTTTCCGCAGTATTTCCAGTTGCGCCATTCTGTGCGAAGTTCTGCCGACATTGTTTCCGCGTTAAAATTCGGAGATTTCGTCGGGTCGACCGTGTGCTTACGTTGGATTACGATTTGCATTTCGTCCGATGTGATGCGGTATTTTCCGCTTACTTCTATTGATAACGTCATTGAGCTTCCTCCCATCCGTAATAAACCGATTCCGAGTAGTAGCCGTTAGAACTTCCATAAAATCGGACTACTACCGTTCCTTTAATTGTAGCGAACTTATAGAACGTCCATGTGTACGATTCCCAGCTACCCTCGTCAGCACCGCTTTCCGACACTTCTTCCGCCATTAAAATAGGCGAGCCTTCTAAATCCGATAAATCCCCTTCGATAGATTCGATGTACACTGATTCGCAACAATCCTGTTCATGATAAAAGCGGAAATACTTCCCACCATCTAATACGAAGTGTACCTCGTCATTTTCCGATGTAACATTCGCAAATGTGCGCCCTATTAATTCGTCAATAATAACTACGTTTGTCATCTGATTTCCTCCTGTTCATTTTCGCTTAATTTAACCGTCGTTTTAGCCGTTTTAGCCTCCGCATGATAAATATATCCACTACGATAGTAGAACGCCTAAATCACTGTAGTTATCACGGTAAAACGATGTGCTATGCGTCAAGTGTCAGCTTATGTCCGCATGTTACGCACTCAAATTCGACTTTTGCTCCGATTGGACGGAACATGTAGGCGTGGTGGCCGGCGCAACTTGCGGGGCGTCGTACGTCCTTCTTTTCTTTTTGATTTTTAAAAATCATCGATAAATACCTCCTATAGCGGATTACTCCGTTTATTTTTTTTATTACGATTATTAATACTGTTATCGATATGAATTTTGCGATAGCAAAATAGCGGATAAATGCGTTAGCATTTAGACGCGTATTCTTTTAACTACGATTTACTCCGTTTTAATGACCGCGAGAATATTTTAAAGATAGTAGTTTAGTTAAAAAAGAAAGTAGTATAGTTCGTGTATCTCTCGTGACACCCCTCACCGAGTACCACCACGGATACGGCTACGTCATTTATCGAGCAAGTAGTATATGTTCGTAGTCTGCCGCCCGTGTCCGTTCTTACGGCTTTCTCGACGCACATAACCCGCATTTTCTAACGCTGCCAGCGCTCGAAAGACGCTGTTCCGACTACATCCGGAGATGCCTGCGACTGTGTCTGCGGATGGATACGCCTGTTTCGTGTCGTTATTAGCGTATAGGCATAGTGCTGTGTATACCGCCTTATCTCGCATGATTAGCGAGGCATCTTCGACTAATGATCGTGGGACCATAACGAATTTAGACGTTCGATAATCGATTACTTTCATCTACGCAACACCTCCGAATCTGACGGCGGTTGCTCTGCGAATAAATGCGTCGACTTTGCGTTGGAGTTCTTCGCTAATGTACGGATAGTATTCCGATACGTGTACGAATGTTGCTCTGTCGTCAGTTGCGTTTGTGTCGTCGATTGCGTAGATTATGACGAGATAATCCGTGTGCTGTCGGTACTTTTCGATTGTATTGCAACTAGGATTTAAAGCGGTTGATTTCGATAGTTTTGCGTCTAGCCACGTATTTCCGGATATGAAGTCGGGGATTGCGTCTCCAACTTTATCATGGCGTCTGTGTGAAATTTGAGCTTCAATAAATATCTCATCCACCAGTAACTCAAACTCTTTACCAAGGCTAGTTAAGACGATTAACTTATTAGCATTTGCGCCAGGTAGCATACCTAACGTAACCCCATATGTCTTATATAACTCCTCGCGCTTCCCGTAAAACTGCGATATTAATGTTTCTATTTGGTTATAAGGATATCGTCGAGGTCGATCATCTAAAATGGTCGAGATATATTCGTTGTTATGCTTAGTAAACTCCTCTATCCTGTCTAGCGCATACTCGTCTGCTACTTGGCGGAGAATCCTATAAGGGCAAACATCGTAATTCATCGCTTGAAGTTCTGTTATTTTGCGAAGATACACTTCAAAGTCGACTTTTAAATGTCCATCTATATTTACTTCGAAACAGCAATCTAAATAATCGAATACCCTTTCAAACGAAATCTCCTTGTATGTTTTGATTTCGTACCCATAAGCTGTGAGCGCGATATCTAAACTCCCGAAGTTGCGCTTACAACGTGTTCTTAGTGAGTGTTCATGCTGATTAATATAGCGCTTCAATTCCATCCCTTGTGGCTTGTCTGTTTCTATGATTTCATCCAATATTTCAAACACTAGCATCTGCTTTTTGCTGTACACGAAATCACCTCCTTACCGTCTTATATACACAAAATTTCCGTTTCGCACACTTTTATGTAAAAATAGTACGTTATACCTAGAAACTAATCGGTTATACTAACGGTAAATACTGTTAATACAGTCGAGGAGGAATCGCAATATGAACGAAAAGCAACCGATTTATAAACGCAAATGGTTCGCATACACAGTCGCTATACTATTAGTATTGTCGGCATTTTCGCTTTTTGGCGGAAACGACGAGGAAGAACAGGCGGAGCAATCCGAAGAAACACCGAAGCAAGCTATAGCGGAGGATAAGGCGGAAGTACAAGCGGAGCCAGCCGTAGAAAAAGAGCCGGAAGTCATAACGTTAGCAGACGCAGTTAACGAATATCTTGGCGACCGTCGTATACACGGACAATCGGTAAAAGACGGGTACTATACGATACAGACGGACTTTGGCGACTTTGTTAGTCGTGAACGTAGCGAAGAGGAATCGGTAGACTTGGCGCAGCTTGTTAGCGAACATGCGGAATATATGGCTACTGGCGCTAAAGGCGTCATGGTCGAGTATATTAGTGGAGTAACAGATGCTTACGGAAATTCGAAAGATGATACGATTATGTTTATCGGATATACAAACGAAACAATAGCGAAGATCAACTTCGATAATTTCGATACAGATAACGTTGTAACGGTTGCTGACGAGTATTTCCGAATGGCTTCGTTTAAATAGACGCAAAAAAAGGCGGAAGGCTACGATGGCCCTCCGCTTATGCTTTCTCTTTCCAATCGCAAGCCTCTGCGATTTCCAGTAGTCTTTGCGCAAACTCGACGACCTCTGCGCTACGTGTCCCACTACCATTCTTTGCAGCTACACGCAATTCCGCTTTAAGTTCTGCGTATGTCCGTAATAATTCATCGCGTGATACCGTTGTCGCTAATAGCCGACTTTCCATCGGTGTTAATCCACTCATATAACCGCCTCCGTAATTGGTTTATTTTACCATACCTTTATCTGATAATTCCGTCAATAGCTTGATGTACGCTTTAATGTACGATTGCTCTAGCGTCTGTTTACGTTGATTCTGCGTTAATTTACTCACGATACAACCGCCACCAATCCGACTGTAACTGCGCCAATGCTCGCATAATATCCGTAATAACCGACTTGTGTACTTAACGGAATTACTTCGCCATTATCCTCGTATAAGAATAACCATACGTCTAGCTTACGTTTCATACGTCGAATATGCGCCATTATACCGCCTCCAGCTTTAGAAAGTCGATACTTTCGATAATGTCTCCGAAGTCCACTCGATAAAAATCGTTAGCAATTCCGACAACTTCCCCAACCGCCTTAAAATGCGCCGGTACTACGTTTACCTCGTCTGCGTAAATAATGACTCTAACCGCCTGCCCAATCGTAAATAATCCGAATAAATCCACGTTATCGCCTCCGTTAATTAACTTGATACGTTAATAATAACGCTAAACGATATTAACGTCAATAGTTATTATCGCTAAAAGTTAAATAACGTGATACAATCGGTTATATACCGAAAAGGAGGCGCAATTATGCCATTAAAATTTACGCTTAAAGAAACGCTAGAACGCGAAGGATTAACGAAATACGCCGTATCTAAAGAGGCGAATATACGTCCGAACACATTGACGGATTTGTATAACGGAGACACACGTAGCCTACGAGTGGATACGATAGACTCCGTTATAAACGCGATCAATCGTCTGACTGGCCAAAGATACGGACTTGAAGCGATAATGATTTACGAGGACGCCGAGTGAGCGTCCTTTTTCTTTTCGCTTAGAATCCGAAAGATTCGCGGAATGTATTGCGGTATGAGCGTGATTTAATTGCGTTTGTTACGTTACGAATTGCCGTATATAGTACCGCTGCTGTGTTTACTACTTGCCCACGTCTTACTCCATTCATTACGCTGATTATTGCGTCATAATACTCTGATTCGTTGTCCTCGATCTGAATAGTCTTATCCACCGATGCTTTAGCTTTATATACTACGCCTGTCATTTCGTATAACTCGTCAGCGTCAAAGAATGGCGCTAATGCGTTCTTTAATGTTTTTGGTAATTTCGTTACTAACCCTTCTTTGATAAGCGAAGCGCTCGCTCCTGTGTCTTTTGTATTTAATAAATCTTTTTTAGCGTCTTGAGGAGCGTCTAAGCCCGTGCCATCCGGTGTGACACCGCCTGTGCTATCGTCGTTATCATCGTCTTCATTATCTTGCATATTATCCGTCTTTTGCTCTTCTACTGCTACAAAAGCGTCTTTAGCCGCTAACTGCGTTAAAAATACGATAGTGTTCGACGTTTGCCCGCCACCGGCACGACGATCAGTTGCGTATTGTACGAAGAATCCAAGTGATTCAAACTTGTTACAGATACGGATTACTTGGCGACGAGATAAGCCAGTTTTCTCCGCGATAGACGTTTTAGATAAGTAGCAAACTCCGTAATGCTTCGATGCAAAGCGATGAATAACGTCTAGTACCGCCTTTTCCGATGGTGTCATAAATTCGCTATGTTGCTCGCGAATCGCCTTCGTATTAGCGTTCAATTGGTCGATTGTTTTAAATGGTGCGTAGTAGCTGCGCGTTGCTTCCGTATTGATTAATTTCATTTCGATTCGCCTCCGATTTTTGCGGAAACAAAAAAGCGCTATGTCGCATAAATTTCCTGCAACATAACGCTTTAAACCGTTGACTATCCCGTATAATTACGATACAATTAACGTACAATAATATTTGTACGAGAATGTAAGTCCGGTTAGTGTTAGTTGCGAGTGAGAGTCGCGATTGACCGTCGTAGAGTGTTGGCGCACTACTACGGCAGCCGGCTTTTCTTATTCCGTTCAGTTAAGTTACCCACATAGTACCATGACAATTTTATATAACGCAAGTAAAAATTTCTGCGCTCACTCGATCATCCGGGTTGAGCGCTATTTTTATGTCTGTATAAAACTACGGCTGATTAACCGTATAAAACTCCATGACAGCGAATTATAATGTTTACACTACGGAGTTTTTGTGCTAAAGTTACGTATATAAACCATTTGGAGGCGAAGAAATGAAGTTATTTGCGCTAGATTTAGGAAATAGACAGGTTAAATTACGCAGTGAAAAAAGTTTAAAAATTTTACCGAGCTACTTTGTTGATGCGGAGGAATACGGAAAACGTGACGTATTAGTTTTAAAAAGTACAGATAAAAAGACGAGTGATTACGTAAGTCAACGCGATTCTGATTTTACTTACGTGTGGGGCGAAGGTTTAAATATTAGCGGAAAGCATTTAATGGATACTATCCGATTTGATAACCGATACAACTCGCTTGAATTTAAGTTATTAGCGGACTTTGCACTTACTGAATTAGCTCGTGACTTTAAGGAATCGTCTGACGGTATTTTAGATGTAGTTGTCGTAACAGGCGTACCGACGGACGATTACGAAAAGGACGACGTAGTAGCAAATCTTACTCAATCGCTAAAAGGCGTGCATAGTACGGAGATTAACGGAAAAACTCATGTTGTACGTGTACATGACGTTTATGTATTAATGCAGCCGACAGGTACAGCAATTAACGAAATGGTAGACGATCAAGGCGAAGTAATCGACGGTACGGACATAGAGGATGGATACATCGGGATTGTTGACTGTGGAGGCGGTACGCTAATCATTGACGCATTTGACGAGATGAACTTAGATACGAAAAACCGCGTACAATTAAAAGACGGAGCTTATTCGCTGTATACTGCGATTCGTAACCGTGTTACATCGCATCCGATTTCGGAGCATGAGGTTGAGCGCATCGTACGTAACGGCAACGAGACAGAAGTTTACACATGGTCGCCAAACGGACGCGAAACAATCGACTTAACGGACATTGTTATGAAAGAACGTAAACGCTACACACGTAAAGTCGTACAGTCGATTAAGACGAATTATAAAGATATGGGCCGCATGAAAACGATATTTATTACAGGTGGCGGAGCTAACTTACTTATCCGCGACGAAGTGGAAATGACGCTGCCAATTGCACGCTTTGTTAAAAACAGTGAAACAGCGAATGTTAACGGATTTTACAAGTATGGACTAGTGAACGAGGTGACAAACGTTGGCGACGAAACTACGAATTGAAGTTTTATTAACGGATGCTGACGAGGATATTATCGATTTTATTAAGTCGAATAATACGCCGAGATCAGCGCAGTTTAAAAACGCTATGCGCTACTATATGCACCGCAAAGAAGAGGAACAGTTTGATGCGCGTGTTAAGCGACTGTTAAACGATGTGCTGGCGGAGCGTGGCGAAGTTTCCGGAAAAGTAGAAAAGATTACGAGTAAAAAACGTTTAGGATTTGGCGCTAAGAAAGATTAAATATCGAGGAGGATACGTTTGGACGAGATGTACGAAGTTGAATCTAACGGCTGGGGCTTGATTGTTGTCGGTGGATTAACTTTCTACGGAGCAAAGGCGCTTTTCTTCGACATACTAGACTTTATCGTAGCGTTTTTACAATAAAAATAAGACCGCTAGGCAATCGACGCCTGGCGGTCATTTCTTTTTATCCTTCGATTTCTTCGGATTAGGCTTAGTCGGAAATCCGTAACGCTCCGTATGCTTGCGCATGCTCTCCGCAATCTTGCGTATTTTCTCCTCTTTTGACACGATCAACACCGTCCTTTTTATTCGTAGTATGCCCGTCCTTTTACGATTTTATACGTACTAGGACAACCTCGCTCTCTCATACGATATAAAAATAAAGTGGGAACTGAAAGACTAGTTCCCTACGCAAATACCCGAAAATGGAGGTAGGGGAGTGACCGGAGTAGGGCAGAGGAAGGAACGCAGCGACAAGAAGAGAGACGTAAAGCCAGTTATTTCCATCGAATTAAAGGACGCAATTTATCGCTTGGCATACATCACGCAGACGCCGATCAAAGACGTAGCCGAGCGCATGATTAACCACGCAATAACAGAGCGTGAGATTATCGATAATTTATCGCAGTCATTTCGAAGGGATGTCCGAATCAATAATACGTTACATCACGGACACATACAGAATAGACGGATAAGCAAGCGCGAGGAAGGCGAACGGGAGCGGATTACTTTACGGTTGACGCAGCGAACATACGAAGTTGTGGCGGTACTTGCTTACGCATTGGACGTAAGTGCTTCGCGAGTGTGTGCGCTATTGCTCGATGAAAGTATGCATGATTTCCGCTTTGTTAACGGATATGTAAATCGGTATTTATCAGGTAAACTTTCGGAGAGTCAAATGCGGGAATTGCGGGACATATTGCGGTATGTGAACGAATATGAGGACGATCAAATGACGCTTGCTTCGCTATTATCGTCGATTGTGGACGAAGTGAGTGCACCTGTTACGAGGATGAAAGACGCTGTTAGCGAGTTTATCGTTAAGAGTTGGCGGGACAATTAAAAAGAGAGCGCGAATATGCGCCCTCTCCGTTTTATTTTAAAATCTTCGCTTTTATTTGTAGCTTATCTTTTAACGTATCTATAAACTCGTCGTAACTACGTGAGTTTTCGAAAATCTGTCCGGCTTCGTATAGAAACGGTGTTACAGGTCCTTTTACGAAGTCACATACTAAATCGTCTATAGCTCTTAAGATAGCGAGTTTTTTCTCAAGATTTCGGTCGGATTTACACTTTACTTGTGCTCTATACTTTTTGCCGGTCGCTAAACTTTTAATGACGACGACTTTATACAAGTTTAATCCGCTCCTTTTACGTGGTGTTATTATTCTATTATCGTGTACAAGCGGATTATGCACCGAAATGTCAACGTATTTTAAACGCAAAAAGACCGCCAATCCCCGAAAGGAGAGGCGGTCTAATTCCGTTATTTAGCTTTACTGCGTCGGTGTGCAATTACGAAGTCTAGTCCGACTAATCGGTCTAGCGTAATCGTACCGTTTTCTGCGTCCTTAACATGCGACTCTTGGATAATACCGTCCTTAACCGCCTGCTTTAAAAATTCGATAGTCTCCGTTTTAATAGCGGGACTTTGTGGATTCCATTTCGTTGACATCGTTTTAGCCTCCTCTTTTTTAACTGCGTCTGTCACCGTTAATACGACTTTACCGCTCGATGTAGACGGTACTTTGACGCCATTAATAACCTTCGCATCATATCCGCTAGGCAAGCGCCAATTAGCGCTAACTTCGAAATGCGGACGATCAATACTGCCTTTCCAATCGCCACCCCACGTTATGCCGAGTTTGCGAGCGATTGCACCCGCTTTATTGAGCGTTGCTACGTCGTATAACGATTTAGGCGGACATACCGCTATATCCCACGCTAGACGGCTTGTATGACGGCTAGAACGAGTCCATGTAACGATTTGTCCGCTACGTGTGCGCCCTTGTTCGTATAGATAGTTTTGGCGGTTCTGTGAACGGTACGTTTCCGTCACAAATACGTTAACTCCTGCTTTATGGCATTCGTAGAAAAACGCTCGAATCGCTAGCTGCGCATTAGGCGCTAACTCCGCTACATCACGACACGTTTTAGTAACGTCAGACATCGCTATCACCGCCAGCACGCGCCTTGTCTACGCTTGCCTCTGCGAGCATGTAAACGGCTACCGAGCCAAAGGCTGTCACTACTGCAGTAATCTGCGCTATGTCGTTGTCGCCTACGTTGAATACTACGAGCATTGAACCGATAAATCCGGCCACTAACGCCCAAAACTTACGCGATGCTAACTTCGTTTTCCAATTCGTCATATAACATCCTCCTCCTCCGTTTTGTCTTGCGTTGTTTCTGCGTTATCTTTCCTCCGATTAACGAACGTCTCGACGCCTTGTATTCCGGTCACACTTACAACTACCGCCATTACTACCGGAGCTGCTGCGTCTAATAGTGTAAAATACTCGCCTCCGAGTGTGCGTCCGATTAATACGAAAATAAATCCGACAGTGAGTGCGGTAAAGAATACGCCTGTCGAGATCAACAGCAGATAATCTTTCGCACTCATTCCGTCATCGTCGTTCCAAAACGTCACTCTGCGAGGCTCACCGTCAATGTTGATGACTGCGCGTTTCTTTCGCTTCATACAGAGAAACCTCCGCTTATTAGAAATGCGATGATTGCTCCGATAAGTGCTCCGAGTATTAGTCGTAATATCCACGTCGTATTATCTTTAATTCCGCTAAGGTCTTGGCGGATTTCTGCGATGTTTGATTCCGCTACTGCCATACGTGTTTCGAGTGATGCCGTCTTACCTTCGAGCATTGCTATCCGTTGTTTATCGTCCATGATTGCGCCTCCTTTGCGTTGAGATTACGTTAAAAGCCCTCCACAATGATGTGGAAGGCATAAAAATAACGCTACATTGCTGTGCGTTTGCGTGTTTACTTATTTTGTGGTGTTGCTAAAATCATGACTTTTTCATCTTCAGTAATGCGTCCTTTTGAAACCATTGCCGTTAAATAGACCTCATCAATTTTACCCATTACATACATGTTTAATAAAAATCCGTACATAGTATCTACTCCTTTTAATTTGTATTTTTTAGAAACTCATTAGCATATCTAACAATGCATTTTCTGTTGCGTCTTGTCGTGCTTTTAAAACATCAATTTCGCTCGGTGGAATATCTTCTAAAATCGCTTGGTGTGGTGCAACAGATACGTCTACACCCGTAATAAATTTACCTTGCGAAACCTCTATTTCTAAATGTTGCAAACCTTCAGGCTTAATATAATCACCTGTGATTTGCGTAAAAATTTTACCGTTGTCATCATAAATAATTAAAGTATTTTCCAAAAAAAAACCCCCCTATTCGTATGCTTCCCAATATACAGAAGTGTTAGCTGATGATATTAACATCAATTTAAATCCACTAGAATTGACGTAACAACTGATACTTGCCATTTCCGACTTAGTTACATTTAAACCATTAATAATAGTTATAGAAGTCGTAGATTTAGCTGCGCTATAATAACACCTTCTGTCGCCTGAACCTGTGTCACCTACGTTGACCATTATGTGTGTAGACTTAAACCCTAAACCCGAAACAATAGCGTACCCATTTGAATCTGTAGTCACACGCCCCGAAGCATATCGCCTAGATTGTAAAGTACCAGTTATTTTTTCGTCATTTACATAAGCAGTTTTCCCATTTAGTATATCTGCCGCTGTTGCAGTTGCGTCAGATGTATCAATTCCACCAGTATCAATTGTAGATACCGAATCAGTAATATCAGACCAACTACTTGTAACTGTTATCGGTAAGCTATCATCAACAGACAATAACACGCTTACCATATTACTTTTGACGTTATTGCCATATTGAAAAGCCTGTTCAGCTTTTTCGTATGCTAATTTAACTGCTTTACTTGTAGCTGATTTTGTTTCGTCATCGCTATTTGTAGCACTAGAAAGCATTACTACGCCTTTTTTTGTAGTTGTTGCATCCTCTATGGTCACGCTTGGTATTTCTAGTTGGTCACTTGGTACTTTTCCGTTTGAACCAAGTGTTGCAATCCCATTCGGCTGGCCTTTAGCATCTTTTATAGCCCCAACCTCTTCATCAATTTTTACGAAATTCTCGTTGAATTCCGTCCGTTTGAATTGGTCAGAAGGAGTCCAAGTATTGAGTTTTAGTTTTGTAGTTTTTTGAGGCACTCTTTTTCACTCCTTTTAATAATATAAAACCTTGGCAATAGCTGTATCTCTGTTCGCAACTGAAACATTCGGATTAATATCACCTGATTGTGTAAAAGTTATTGGGGATTGCATATTTAAAAGCGGGCAAGTTACATACGTGACTATTGGACCCGTAGTAAATTGGTAAGACCCCGATACAGTAGCAATAACAGGAGTTCCAGGCACACTAAACGGTGGGAACTGAGATGTCCCCGAACCTGTCGGCAGATTTGGTGTGTATTCTATTGAGTAAGTTTTTAACGAAATATCAATATTTGACACCTTATTGACTAATGCTCTTAAATCTTCCGAACCGTCAGCTTGAATACTGTTATTAACTAAATTTATTGCTAGTGTATCTTTTAAAACTTGTATTTTACTCTGCATCTGCACAAAACTGTCACTGTTGTTCAATGGTTGGCCGACAACGCCCGCAATTGCTTTCTTTCCGTTATCGGCATTTATAAAAAGCTCGTTTAACGCACCTTCAACGGTTGTCGCATTAAATAAATTCGCGCTATCTGTAAATGTTATATTATCCGCAACCAACCCTGTACCAATAGCGTCGTCAATCGCATCCATATTCGCATTAATCACCGTAATATCAGCCGATTCGTTCGGCAACGGCTTTGCCAAGTTTAAATGCGTAGTATAATTCGGCATTATAATAATCCTCCTTTTACTTCCGCCCATGTAGACGGTGCTAAATCTTCCCACTTATACTCGTAAACATCCGACCAAGTCAGGTATTTAACGTAGTAATCTACCGCAATATGAGCCGGCAAATAGTCGCGAATCAATTCGCGTAAAAACTGCATATTCGAAGGCACACCATTTTCGTCAACAAAGCGGATAGTCACGCTGTAATTAGCGTAATCTTCGACGATTTCGATAGTTCCGTTCGAAAATTGGCGTACAATCTCGATTAACCTATCAGTAGTTGTAACGCCTTGCCCGACTAGTTTCGCTTTGATTAATTCTCGCCTCTCCGGAACAGTCGCAGCAAAAGACTTATATAAATCGCTCCATAGGACGCCTTCAATATCATTAAAAGTCGTTGCTCTGCGCTCGATACCCTCCCACGTAATTACTCCGACTTGTCGCTTTATCCCGAGAATACGCTCAAACTCGTCTAATCCCCAAGTTGCTGTATCGACGTACCATTGCGACTGTAAGTCATCTATAGCACCGTTAACACGCGCTAATTCTCGCTGGTCTGCCGTTAACATTTCGTCAGATTCGAGTAACTCCGTATAGTACTGCGGTACGTGCGCTTTTAAATCTTTATAAAACATCGAGCGTCACCGTCCCGACTACCGCTACTTGCTCGTCTGCTACGTTGATATTGACACTACCGCCATTAATTGTAAGTCCGCTATAGTCGCTAACTTGCGCAATATCAAGCAATAAAGAAGCTACTTTCGCATACCTAACCGGCTCCGGACCATCGTTCAATGCGTTATTTTTAAACGCAATACTCGATAAGTACTGCGTTAATTTCTCGTTAAATTCCGCCTCAATCTCATTAATTAGGACGCCTTGCGGAATTGAAACGCTGGCTACAACGTTTACTGTAACCGGATTTGCTCCGACTACTGTTACATTAGCGCCGATAGGTCGATTAGCTTCGATGTACGTCGTTGTTGCGTCAATAATAGCGGGAGATGGTGTTTGCTTATTTTCGTCGAGTAATACGACTTTGACCGTTCCTGGACCATTCCATACCGGAATAACTTTTACGTCAGATACGCCCGCAACTTCTCGCGCCCACTGTTCGTAATGGTACGCATTACCACTCGTTGCCGGCTTTCGTACTTTATCGTAAACCCGCTGTAATAGCGATTCGTCTGATTCTTCGTCAACACCTCCGTCAAATGCTACGCTATTCGTAACACTTACAACGCCGGCTAAATCGCCTACAACTACGTTAATTGCGCCAGTCGGTACATTACCGCTTGCTCCGCCATTAACGGCTTCAACGCTAGTAATCGCGCTACCTTGCGCTAAAACTACGTCAAATAGTGTCACAAAATAAACGCCACCATCCGTTCGGATTCGCGTACCTTTCGGAACTTGAGTGCTTTCCGGACCTGTTAGCGTTACTTGGCCAATTGATTTAATTGCGGACTTACGATCAACTCCGTAATTAGCCGCCGCTAACGTCAGTAAATCGCTTGGCATATCTTCGTTAATGAACGCATAACTAAGCGTTGTGTCTAATTTCGAGTAAAATTCCGCTAACGAAATCGCAACAGGCGTAGTTAAATCGCAAGCTACCGATCCTTGCCGTTTATCTACGTCGTTGCTAATATCGCTTAATACTCGTTGTATTATCGCTTGTTCCGTTTGGTCGCTAAATCTAGGTGTAATCGACATTATATCACCTCACTAAATTCAAGTATTACGCCATCGAAGGTATTTACGTTAAAAGTAACGTGTATTCCGTCTTTGTGGTATTGCGTTATTTTTACGTTAGTTACGCTCTCGATACGTTCATCTGCTTCGACTGCCTCGCGAATAAGTCTCGGGATTTCTACTTCTGTTAACGTTTTTGATACGCTACTCCCGATTAAATCTCGAATTTCTTCGCCATACGTACCGTCATAAATCAGATAGCGATTACGTGACGTAATTAACACTTTTTGTACGTATTGCCGTATCGCTTGCTCTCCGTCGATAAGACCACCTATACGCCCTCTCTCGATGTCTATACGCCACGTTTTAGACGTCTGTAACGTTTGTGAGCTTCCGACGGATTGAGCGTCCTCCGCTACGTCTACAACGTAATTAATCGGTGTTAGTGCCATCGCTATACCACCGCCTTGTCTAAGATGTATACGAGCTGTCCGTCATTTGCTACGGCACAAATAACACGGTCGCCCGACTTTAAATTTGACTTAATCGTTAATGTAGCGTTTTCTACCGCTATAGACTTCAAAGAGCCGCCGCCCGAATACGTGTCTTGTACGGCTCCACTAACCGTACCTCCGCTTATACTTATTTCGCGCGTATGGTCCGCTAAATGCTCCGCAACTACGATACCTTGCGTAGGAGTGTCGATTGATTCTCCGTCTAATCGGACGCTAATGTTCGGTAGAGGCGAAGTAATTACGCCCATTACTACCGAGGATACTTTTGATGTATCTGCGGTCATTAACTGTTTTAAACGGCTTGCTCCGTTGCCTTCTGTCGCCATTTACTTCGCCTCCTGTTTCGTTTCGTCATCCGATATTTGTACGTCGGGTAGTTCGAGTGTTCGCGTTAGTTGCATCGACATCGTATATATGTCGCTACTAATATTGTGCGATATATCAGTTACGTAAAACGCTCTATTTGTGCGCGTCATTTCGTTATAAACATAGACGGGCGTTCCTACGTCTACTTCGATAACGCCTAACGTATCAATACTAAACTGCTCGGACTCTTTCGAGTTTTCCGCTAGTAACGTTTGTGCTCGCTGCTTGATTTGTGATTCCGGAGATTCTTCGTCCATTTCTTCGACGATTTGTAATACACCGTACTTTTTACGCTTTTCATCGTCTTTAGCGATAATTACCGTTTCTTTGCCTTTTGCTCCACCGATAACTTTTACTTGTGTTATTACGTCTTCAATTGATCGTGTATATGACGCAGATATTAAGTTTTGTTTATCGCTAAATAAATACGTGGTTTTACTTACGCCAGCAGTCAGCGTCAATTTTCCGTTATCGTTTCCGACAAAATATCGTTTGCCAGTCT